>Ga0180301_10001870_pt1 | contig 16502 bp, 19 predicted proteins | sample GuaBasSediGuay16_FD_121797 | JGI IMG/M metagenome (GOLD analysis project Ga0180301, IMG submission 121797) | Subseafloor sediment microbial communities from Guaymas Basin, Gulf of California, Mexico - Guay16, Core 4569-2, 12-15 cm | ecosystem: Environmental > Aquatic > Marine > Hydrothermal... | reverse complement strand
GGCCAGCTGCTCTTTCAAGAGATTCAAATGCTCTCTGCCCAACGATGCTTAATGCGCCATTAGGCCATCTGCTTTTGACAACCCTAGCTATCGGTATCAGCTTACAAATCTTACAGCACCATCTATAATCCCTAGCTGGAGGACCAAAAAGTTCAACGGCTTCCCAAAAAGCTTCACCAGCACGGGCTTCAACAAGCTTAAACCCTGCTTTTTCGACAAGCTCCTCAACATTCTTAATAGTCTCAGGGAGCTCTATCCCAGTATCATTAAACAACACTTCAAAATCTCCTAAAGCTTCAGCAGCCAAATCAAGGCAAACTGCACTATCCTTTCCTCCGGAAAACGACAATACAACAGGTTTTGACACTTTTTCTGCCATTACGTTAATAAACTTGATAGCTCTCGAACGCAGCGTATAAAGCTGTAATTCGTTAGCTTCTAAAACCTCTTTAATCCCTGCTCGTGCATGCGATGTCTCATTTACGTCATGAACCTCCAAAATTCTTTCAACCAAAATACCCTCTTTGATGCCTCTTCCAACACCGAAAGGCTTGCCTCTTCTGGTTAACACAATAGGTTTACCTAGGTCAGCTATTGACCTACCAATAATCTCTCCCTTCTTAACCTTATGCTCTACTTCAACGTGGTCAATTAAGCCTAGCTCTAAGAGCTTTAACGCACCATAGAAGTCAAGTCTAAACCTCCAGGACATAAGCCTAGGATCAAAGTAGAGCTTGCCTATAACGTTTCCATCACAAATGACCTCCTTCATGTCATCTATGTAAACAGCCTTATTCAATAAAACCGCTTTATCTCTCAATAGGCTGTTAAACGGTTTATTTGAACAAAACTCCTTCCACAAAACCTCTTCTAAGAGCTTAAGATCATACTCAAGTGCAGGACGGGCATCTCCCGGCTTACAAATCCTTAGCTTTAAACCTCTTTGTCCACAACGAGAACAGTACTCAGAGATTAGCGGCACGTTACACTCCTTACACCAAGAAGTCTTAGCTATTATTGGCCAAAGCCTACGCTTTTTCATCTCTTACCTAATCACCAGTTTTTCCAAGACCATAAGAGCACATGCCCTTAAAAACTCTCGTGTAGGTAAAATGATGTGAAGCTACTTAATAATCCCCTTTTTAGCTTGTTTTACAGCATGTCTAAGCTCTGGTAATATTAACTTCTCAAGAGCTACTTGGGCAGCTTGCGCAGAGCCAGGTAAAGCAAATATCAGCGTGCTATCAACAAGACCTGCAGTTGCTCTACTTAACATAGCTGCTGCCCCAATTTCTTGATAGCTTAAAAACCTAAACAGCTCGCCAAACCCAGGCATCCTCTTAGTTAATAGGCTTTCAACCACTTCAACAGTCATATCCGTAGCGCTTAGCCCAGTGCCTCCTGTAGTTATGACTACGTCAGCTCGCGCTTCATAGATAGCGTGTAGAATAGCTCCCTTAATCCTATCCCATTCATTAGGCACAATCCTCCTATATATCACGTCAAAGCCTTTTTCCACAAGCCTCCTCTCAATCAAACTACCGGTTTCATCTTCAGGCTCAATACCCAACGTCATTTGTTCATAGAGCGTTGAGCTTGTAACTATAATAGCGCATTTTACTGGAATAGCTTCAGCTTCTTCTCTATGCTTTTCAACAAACTTGCTCAATTCATCCCCTCCTTAACCTTACTAAGCACCTTAATGTCGGTTATTACAGTTGTGGGATATTGCCCTCTTTCATCCTTCTCATACTTCTTAACCATATCCCATATGGTAAGCAAGGCTTGTGAAACAGCTTGTAAAGCTTCCATTTCAACACCAGTCTTACCTACACTCTTAACTACGGCAGTTACATTAACGCCGTCTTCCTCAATAACAAACGATACCTCTACGTTAGTTATGGGTATGGGATGACACAGCGGTATAAGCTCAGGAGTCTTCTTAGCAGCTAAAATAGCAGCTGTCTGGGCTACGGAAAAAACATCTCCTTTCTCTACTTTGCCTTCACGTAGTAGCTTTAAAGTCGTAGGCTTAAGCTTTATGAACCCTGAAGCAATAGCTTCTCTATACACGCTATCTTTTTCGGTTATGTCAACCATCTTGACGGACAACAGCAAAGCACCTAGTTAATGAGGTTTTTTAGAGTATTTTAAGGTAACCCTAAGCCAGTTGTAAAAAAGCTTTATGATAAAAGCCTACTTACGCGATGAACTTGCTATCAGCTTGGCTATTTTAGCACGTGGCATCTTCCTTATACAGTCTGGAGGCACATAGTCTGTCACATATACGTGTTTTCCTGCTTTTAGTGTCTTATACCCCTTCGACCTAAGCTTACGCGCATCAACTTCTAAGATAACCACGTCAATGCCTTTTCTACGAGCACTTTCCAACGCCTCTTCTAAACTAGATGTTAGATGCACCTTACGCCTTTCCATGGGCTTTATACCCTGTTCCATAATGTCCTTAAGGTTGCTGGAGCTTGTGCCATGATATAAGACGCTAACTTCGTTATCTTCAGGTAATGGTATTTCAACGTCCATCGTATGCCCGTATCTAGCCCTAATTAAGCCTCCTGAGACTTCAAAGCGTCCTTTTGCGTCAACTTCTGCTATTGCTACGATATGCTCGTTTTCAACCCAAGAGTAGTTTTCAGGCTTCCACTGCTTAATCTTCGAGACCATTTCACTGATGCTAACCCATCCATCCTTAGTTACATTTAACCCGATGTCCTTAGCTATGTGGCGCAATATGGCTGACATCAGCTTACTAAGCCTTAATCTTCTCTCACCATCTATGATAAAAGCTGCTTTGGTGCCGCAATGCCTCTGGCTTTCAATAAACCTTCCACAAACCTTACATTGATAAATATCCTTTAACTGCTCTGGCATTTTCACCTTACGCTAGATAACTCTTTAAATTAAGACCTTCTTTAAAAGCCTAAGGGAGGCATTCACAATGCCTCACGTCAAGACACAAACGTTCCGCGACGATATTGATATTGGGAGGGTTGTCAAGGAAATGGTAGAGGAAGGAGATGGTTTAGTAGGTTGCGTGGTCGCTTTTCTAGGTGCTGTTAGATCAATAGCTGACGATGGAGCTAAAGTGGAGAAGCTATCTTATGAAGCTGAAGAAAAAGCTGTTGAAGAGAAGATGTTCAGGGTATGCGAAGAAGTCGCTTCAAAATATGGTGTAATAGGCATTAGAGCTTATCATAAGATTGGTGACGCATATGCTAAGCGCTCCACCATGTGTCTATTTGTGAGCTCTAAGCATAAGAAAGAGGCTTTTAACGCATTAACTGAGCTCGTAGATAGGATGAAGTACGAGCTACCTATACAGAAGAAGGAGTATACAGACAAAGGAACTAGGGTTATTAAAGGTTAACCTAATCGACTTCCAATGGGATACTTAGCTCTATTTTTCTCAAGTTTCTTTAGGATAGCATTTGAAAGATCTGTTTCTAGTACGTTAGCTATACAGAGAGCGTAAATGACTACGTCAGCAAGTTCATCCTCTATGCTTTCCATGTCTACGTTAAGCTCTTCAACACGTTTCCACTTGAAGAGATTTAACAGCTCTGAGGCTTCAACGCTTAAGGCTATTGCTAAATCCTTTAGATTGTGATAATGCTCCCAATTTCTTTCATGAACGAAGCGAGCAACTTCCTCTTTAAGCTGTTTTAAAGTAACACTTTCATCAAGCATCTAGTTTACCTCGTGATTTCAAACTGCTTCACAACAGCTAAGGTTTCATATGCCTCCTTGTTAGAAGCAAAGTAATCTCTGACAGGCTTAAGTATCTCAATTAACGCTTCAGCAACGGCATTCTTCAAGTCAAGTGGGTGAATTTTGCCAGCAGCATAGTCTTTCTCAAGCTCTCCATAGCTATGATACTCAAGCTTCTCTCCACCAAACTTAGCTGGCTTTTCAATGACAAGCTCGTCTCGTTCTCTAAAAACTATGTACTTAGCTATCTCAAGTATCGGGTTAAACTTAACTTCTTTCTCTGGACAAAAAGCCCTCAAAACCTTCTTCCTAATCTCTTCTGGGGGGTCGTAAATGAAGATGCTCGTCGTAGGCTTGCTCTTGCTCATCTTAATGCTTGACATAACCTCCTTAGCCTTTTCTTCAGTTAATGGCCAAGTCGGAGGAGCATCTAAGCCAAGCAGCAGATGATGGTGTACCGATACTGGTTTCCAAAATCCCAGAGACGGCCCAAGCTCTCTAGCAACCATGTTAGCTTTTCTCTGATCCATTCCAAGCTGACATATGTCTACGCCTAGGTGAAATATGTCAGCTACCTGCATTGGCGTATAAATGAGATCTGCAACCTTCTTAGCTTCAACGCTTTGTCTACCTGCTATCTCAAGAGTACGCTTAGCTCTAGCTATTGTGAGCTCTCTAGCAACCTTCAACACCTTATTCCAGTATTCGACATCATCGTATAGCTCATCAGCCATGATATACTCAACCTTATCTCTTGGAACACCGCAAGCGGTCCAAGCGTGAATAAAGTGTTTAGCAGCAAGCTTTATTTTCTCTAAATCGCCTCCGAGCTTATTGTTAATCCAGGCGTGATGCGTAGCTAACAACACCTTAACCTTAACACCAGCTTCGATCAAATCGCGCATTTTATAAGCGCATATAAGCCCTGTCCCTAAATGCGCTAAACCTGAGGGTTCGAACCCGTTATAGGCTACAGGAGTTGTCTTGGTTTCGAGTAAACGGCGCAGCTCCTCAACTGTTACTACTTCTTCGGTTGGAGGTCTCAATATCAGCTGCATCCTCTCTTCGATATCCATACAATGCTACCCAGCTAACAAGTAAAAGCTTAAGTATATAAGAGCTAAGTGCTTTTTAACCGTGGTTTACGTCTCCCCATTGTTGATGAGAGGGCTAGTCTGAGAACTTCGATGATGATCCGTGTAAGGTCTGAAAAACCTTATTTCTCTAACAACACGTTTCCAGGGTTTAGCGCTTTGAACCCGGGTATCTTCTCGAGCTCTTCCTTAAAGCTACTCGACTTTAAAATCTCGATAAACTCCTTAACAGCAGATTTTTTCAAACTGCTTTTCCTAACTACAAAGTCGTATTTTTCAACGGTCAGCGGTATAAAGTCTAAGCCATACATGCTCGCTGCACTTCTTATGCCGACGCCTACATCAGCTCTACCTTGAGCAACAGCTGCTGCAACAGCAGAGTGCGTCTTTGCCTCAAAGCTATAGCCTCTCACCATTTTTACAACGTCGTCAAAGCTTAATCCTCTTTCTTGAGCCAGCTTCTTCAAGTTTAAGTCTACGAAAACCCTAGTACCAGACCCCTTATTCCTGTTGATGAAGTAAACATCCTCGCGTAGCAGGTCTTCCCAGCTCTTAATGTTCTTTGGATTGCCTTTAGCTAAGATAAATCCTTGTTCTCTCAAATACCCTTCAATTAACAAGACGTCTTTTAAACCATATCGCTCAACAAAGGGGATGTTGTAGATCCCGGTAACCTCATCTAATAAATGCGTCCCAGCTATGTCAGCTTCTCCTCTTTTAATTGCGTGAAGCCCACCTGTTGATCCCACGTTAATTAGCTTCACTTCCTTAAACCCTCTAATAGCAAGTTTCTCAACTAGTTTCTCAAGCCCTATACAGTGGCTTCCAATAATCGTCATTTCAGCAGGCTTAATCATCTCGCCAAAAAGCCTCACTTCAACTTCCTCGTCTTCATCTACGTACTCCACGTCTTCAGATATCTCTACATAACCATCAGCTAAGCTTAACGTAGTTATAGCGCCACTACCACCAGTAAGAGGGTAAGCTGATATGCTCCCATCATCTTTCAAGACCAAGCTAACAGGCAAAAACTCTCTTCTCCCACGACTAGGACTTACCCTGATAGCCATCTTAGCCTTAACGAAGCTTCTCCTCTCCAACGCTTTACCAGCCATAGCTCTTAAAGCTGGAGATACAAGGACATTGTAGATCATTAAAGCTGAGACAGGGTATCCCGGTAAGCCTACGACAAGTTTTCCACGGCATTTCGCTATAGCTGTAGGCTTGCCAGGTTTAACTGCTAAGCCGTGAACTAAAACTTCTCCAAGCTTTTCAAGGACCCTATAAACTAGGTCTCCTGCCCCAGCAGAGGTCCCACCTGATATTAACACGACATCGCTTTTTTCAAGAGCGCTTGACACGACATCAAGTATTTTTTGCTCGTCATCTGGTGCATACGTCAATGAGATGATTTCACACCCATCCTCCATAGCTGATGAGGCAATAGCGTAGCTGTTGACATCGTAAATCTTGAATGGCTCTAAAGGCCTACCAGGTTTTACCAGCTCATTGCCGGTAGAAATTACGGCCACCTTAGGCTTAGCGTAGACCTTAACTTTATCAAAGCCTAAAGCTGCTAAGACACCGATCTCCCTGGGCGTGAGCACCTTACCCTTCGTGATGATCTTCTCACCTATCATAATGTCTGAACCAGCTGACATCACGTTTTCTCCAGGAGAAACGGGCTTAAACACGAAAAGTTCGTCATTAATTCTCTTGGTAAACTCCACCATTACGACAGCGTTAGCCCCCCTAGGCAATGGTGCGCCAGTTGCTATTTCAACGCATTGACCATAGCCAACTTCAACGCGTGGGATGTCACCTGCTTCTATCTTGCCAACAACCTTCAACTTAACAGGTCTATCCTCATAAGCTCCAAATACATCTTCAGCTTTAACAGCATATCCATCTACAGTTGAGCGATCAAAAGGAGGTACATCAATCGCCGCTATAATATCCTCAGCTAACACTCTGCCATGTGCCTCGCCAATTGCGACTTCTTCAACACCTATTGGTGTGAAGTTAAAGTTCTGCCATAAAATGCTCTTAGCGTCATCTAAACTCACGATCTCATGAAAAATCTTCCTCAACTAGAATCCCTCCTCAACAGGTCTTATTAACTGCACATAAACTTCCTCCCCTTCATCAAAGCCATCCCTGTGTTCAGGAATAATGACTATTCCATTTGCCTTAACAACAGATGACAAAACACCTGAGCCAGTTAACCTTAAGGGCTCAGCATAAAACACGTCACCACGCTTTTCAACAAAAACTCTCAAGTAAGACCTTGTACCAGGAGTAGAAGCAACTCTTCTAGTTAGCCTTGCCTTAATCACAGCTCTAGGCTGTTCCTGTGCTCCAAGCATATGATAAATTAAAGGCTTAATAAAAGCTTCAAAGCCTACTAAAGCTGCTACTGGATATCCAGAAAGCATGATAACAGGCTTACCTTCAAGTAAGCCTAACCCAGTCGGCTTACCAGGTTTCATAGCTATACCATGTGCTAATATAGAGCCGCCAGCTTTCTCTAAGGCCTCTCTAACGTAATCCCTTTTACCAATAGAAGTTCCTCCGGTTGTGATAAGGACATCTGCTACATTAACTCCTTCTCTCATCCTCTCGACGATTTTCTCAACGTCATCTGGTACAAGCCCTAAATCTAGTGTTTCACAACCAAGTTCCTTAACAGCAGTTAAAACCAAGCTTTTAGTGCTATTCACGAGTTTGCCAGGAGGAGGTCTTTCGCCAACTTCTACAAGCTCGTTTCCTGTTGAGAACACAGCTACCTTAACCTTCGCTACGACATTAACGTATGGAATATTTAACGAAGCTAAGACACCGATGTCCCAAGGTCTTAAAATAAGACCCTTTCTTGCAACAACCTCTCCTTTCTTGACATCTTCTCCTTTCAACGAGACGTTCTCTAGGGGGGTAACAGGCTTAAAGACATCAATCTCGCCGTCAACAGCTTTAACGTCCTCATACATTACAACAGCATCAGCTCCATCGGGTATAACAGCCCCAGTCGCTATTTCGACAGCTTCTCCTTCACTAACGCTTATAGACGGCGTTTCTCCTACATCTACCCTTCCAACAACTTTTAACTTAACAGGGTTAACGTGACTAGCCCCAAACGTATCTCTCGATCTAACAGCATAACCATCCACAGCAGATCGGTTAAAACATGGGATATCCTCTTCTGCTACGATATCTTCAGCTAAAACTCTCCCAATAGCATCAAGAAGGCTAACTCTCTCAATGGCATCTTTTCTTGAGACTTTCGACAAAAGCATATTCAGGGCATCGCCAACCTTTACCAGCCTCTTAAACCCTCTTTCCCTAATGCTCAATTACGTCACCTAATAAGCTATGAGAAAACGTCTTTTAAGCTAATAAGTTTCTACCTCTTTCATCGCCTCATCCATAAGAGATAATACCTAGTTGTTTTGCAATGCTCTATCAGAAGGCGTTAAACTTGCCTTTACTCGTGGATCGCTACGATAGACCTGTAACAAACCTTAGAATTTCAGTTACGCAGCGATGCGACTTAAACTGCATCTATTGTCATAGAGAAGGAGAAGTAAGAGGAGACGGTAAGGAGCTTTCAACAGAACAGTTTAACGCAATCATAAGGGCAGCAGCTCAGCTTGGAATAAAGCAATTTAAGTTCACCGGTGGCGAGCCCTTACTAAGAGCTGACCTACCCAGCATGGTTAAGACAGCTGTATCTGAAGGGGCAATTGACGTAGCTATAACAACCAACGGGACGTTGCTGTGGAGAAGAGCACGTGAGCTACACGAAGCTGGCTTAATGCGCGTTAACGTATCTCTACCATCTACGAGAAGGGACGTGTATAAGGAAATAACTGGCAAAGACATGTTAGATAAAGTGCTTAAAGGCGTTGAAGAAGCTGCTAAGAGGTTTAGACTTGTTAAACTCAATATGGTGGTGCTAAAGGGCGTCAACGATGATGAGCTTGAAGAAGCGATGTCAATAGCTAAAGAATACAACGCTGTGCTTCAGCTCATTGAGCTTGAGCCAATAGGCATAGACATGGACTTCTACAAAACCCACCACCTAGACCTCTCAACTATAGAAAAGGAGCTTAAAGCAAGAGCATCAAAAATTGAGGTAAGGCGCTTAATGAACAATAGAAGAAAGTACTTAGTAAATGGTGTCGAAGTTGAAGTTGTAAGACCCATTGAAAACAGCGAATTCTGCCTACATTGCACTAGGTTACGAGTAACTTCAAATGGCTTTTTAAAACCATGTTTGATGAGAAATGACAATTTAGTAAAGATCGATGAGGAGGACTTTAATTCCATTGAGAAGCTTAAACAGAAGATAATCCAAGCAGTTATGTTAAGAGAACCTCTCTACAAGGAAGCTATAAATCAGCGTTTAAAACTATAAGTTGTCTTAGTGGTTGATCTTGAGGATAAGCTGCTATACTAGTGGAGAATTCGATGAACATCTTAGAAAAAGCCTATCAGATCCAAGCTATAAAAGAGTTTACGTCGTATCAACATATCTTAACAAGGACGTAGCCAAGCTCCTGGCTCTAGGGGCAAGAGACAAGAAGATTTGGATCATCGTGAAGATAATGTCGTATACTAGAAAAAGCATACGTGAGTCAATTAAACAGGCTATAAGATACTTGAAGAAAGAAGCTAAAGGAAGGGTTAGAGTAAGGAGAAATGAGGATTTAACGCTTAACATGTTCATCCTATTAAGAGGACAGCGTGCTACGAAAAGGGAGCAAGGAGAGCTCTTGGTAGTATCGTATCCAACCCCTTCTCCTAGAAGTGAGAAAGCTATAAAGAAATGCGGTTTTGTAATGTTTTCTTCAACGGATTCAAAAGAAGTTACTGAAGCTAGAGCAGTTTTCGATAAGCTATGGGCTGAAAGCTTAGTCTTCAAGCTTTAATCAAATACTGAGGATAAATCTTAAGCTCAACTTTAAAGTGAGCTAAGTTAGTGAGAGTTATTTGAGGAAAGGTTTTCATGGAGTAAGGCTGAGAATTGCGTGTGAGATAATAAGGTTAGTCTTAAACTTATACCATAAAATCCATTTAACCCCCAAACTTGAGGCTATCGACGGTGTAAAGCTTAAGATAAATCCTAAGGTTTTTAAGCCAAAATACACGCTCTCCACTGAGCTTTTACTAAAGAACAGCTTTAAACCATGCGATCTCGCCGTTGAAGTAGGCGCAGGTTCAGGCGCGCTGACGATCTCACTTGCTAAAAACTCTAATGAAGTTGTATCAATTGACATTGATGTGAACTCCTCACGAAACGCTCTGGAAAACGTTAAGTTACATAACTTGCTTAGCAAAGTGCACGTAGTAGTTGCAGATGTCCGATTCTTTCACTTAAATAAAAAATGCGACTTAATAATATCAAACCCTCCATACCTCCCACTTAACCCCATTACTAAAATCGACAGGCTTTGGTGTGCTGGTGCTGATTTAAGTGTACTTAAAGGTCTTGTAAGCTTTGCATTTGAAAATTTAAGGAATGGCGGGATCTTAAAGTTCACGTGCTCCTCGCTTAGCTTCCAATGGGTTAAGCTTTTCTTGGAAAAGAATAAATTCACCTGGTCTATTACTGCTACGAAGCAAACCCCCCTAGATACTATACTCGTCATCGAGGCTGTAAAGGGTGGTTGAATGAGCTCTTGCGAAGAAGGCGTTATGAGGAAAATACTTGTAGCAGTCGACGGCTCAAAATGCTCTGAATATGCACTTAAAAAAGCTCTTGAAATGGCTAAGATACTGAAATCCAAAGTTTTAATTGCTCACGTGATACCAAAGATGTTGCCATACGGTCATGAAGCAGCAGAAGCCGACACACTATATCACGACTTCTTAGTCAATGAGGCGAATAAAGTCCTTAAAACTGCTATCGAGAAAGCTAAGGAGGTAGGTGTCGAAGCTGAAGGAAAGCTTCTAGAAGGCTCGCCTGCTGACGAAGTCATTAGCCTAGCTGAAAAAGAGGAATGCGATGCCATAATCGTAGGCTCACGCGGGACGGCGGTAACCAGAGCAGAGCTAGGAAGTGTTAGCGAGAGAGTTGTTAGATACTCACCTGTCCCCGTTTTAGTCATAAAGTGTCCTAAACACTTCTGCAGATTTCCTTAAGACCAACTTTTAAACTTCTCTTCACTTCCCTAAAAGACCTATGTTAAATGAAGATGATCATAGCCCTAAGGTCATCTTTGAGGTTCTAAATATGAGACATAGAAAACCCTGCGTATTCACGAATCTTCTCCTAACTAATTCAAGCCTTCTTATTCATTTCCCTAAGAAGTATTGACAAGCTAACGGGTCAACACCTTTATCGCCATGTAACAATGAAAATGCTCTACACCCACCCCTACATAGTGTAAACGCCTTACAGGGTTTGCAGGCTAAAACTTCCCTCCTAAAGACCTCGTAAACTTTGCTGTACTTCCAAATCTCCATTAAGCTTTCAGATCTCACGTTACCTGCGTAAAACTCCCTATGGTATCTGAAATGCCCACATGGGACAACCGTACCATCCACCAATACAGTAGCCATAACTGTCCCGGCGGGGCACGTTGCCGAAGCTTCTATTGGAATTAGCGAGTTAAAGACACCAAATGAACAGTCAAAGCTTACGTCAATACCTCTCATCTTAAGTCGATTGGCGTTTCTTAGGAATTCAACTACCTGCTCTTCGCTAAGTTCAAGCTCATGTCTATATAGCTCGCCTCTGCCAATAGGTATAAACCTCATAACATGTACCTTGTCAGCACCCAAGCTTATTGCATAATCTAAGTAATCGCTCAACAACTTGTAGTTCAACTTAGTAGCTGTAAAGCCTAAAATTATCGTAAAATCTTCCGAGGCAAAGTTCTGCAGGCCAATTATTGTGCGCTGAAAAGCGCCTTTTACACCTCTTATCATATCGTGGACATCAGGTATGTGGGCATCTAAGCTTATGAAGACTTTGGATAACCCAGCTTCTTTAAGTTCTCTCACAACATCCCTATTAGCTAAGACAGCGTTTGTGTTCAGCGTAACTGAAAGATCTCTTTTATGAGCATAGCCAATGAGCTCCTTCAAATCCCTCCTAACTAAAGGCTCCCCACCAATAACATCTAGCGTGAAAACACCCATTTGGCTGGCTTCATCAACAAGCTTTTTAAAGATTTCACTAGGTAGAGCGGCATCTGATGTCCCAGCATTTGAGTAACAATGCCTACATCTCAATGGGCAGCTTAAGGTAACTTCAACTTCAATACTAAGAGGGGCAGAAAGGTAACCCCACGTCCTAACTCCAATGTCTATGACTTTAAGAGCTTTATCCTTAAACTTCACGATTTCCTGAGGGCTTTTAAGATATAAGCTTCTGCCAAAGTGGCCTAGGTGACTAACATCCTCACTTTCCTCATACGCTACAGCTCCAAAGCTCTCCATTCTAAGTACCTTTATCAAATCATAACCCCTCCAAGAGGGGGTAAAAGCGCAAGTTATGAAAAGCTAAAGGTGGGATGCTCGAAGAATTAAATAAAATGTTGTTTTAAAAGCGTTTCTCGATTAGCTTTCCACCAGCTCTTCTCCTCTTCCTCCTTTAAGTCAGGGACCTCGATTTTAGGCATGTTGGCTAAATTTGAAATCTCCTGTCTAATAGCGTCTATGTATGGGGGGAAGTGAACCCTTCCCTCGACAATATACTCAATTACGTTTATCTTCAAAAGCTCGCGTATAGCCAAGTTCTTCTCAAAGTCCGTTAGCTCCTCATTGAAGACAGCTCTATAAAGTATCCACAGCGTGTTCCAATCTACGCTATTGCCTCCCCTGAGTAATCCTGATCTAGCCAAAGCTATCATTAACTTCTTAGTCTTAGCCATAACAGACTTGAAGCCATCAACCATCTTATCTAGAATTAGCGGTAAGCATTTCTCTTCAAAAAAATCGAGAATAATCCTATCAATTCTGAACTTCGTATCTTCAGTCCTATCAGTAGGCTTACTCACCTTAATTTTCCTCAAATCTCTAACAACTTCGTTATATACAACCCCACTACCATACCTTACTCGTAGAGCAGATGAAGCATATTCACCTGGTATACCACGCGCCCACATATAGATAGCTTCAGCACAGTCAAGCCTACTACCACTTAAGTAGCTATCAAGCAGGTTAACTAATGTGCTCTCCTTAACCATTAGACATCCTCTACTACAGCTATCGTTGTTTTAGGGTTAACCGCTATGCTTAACGAGTAGCGCTACTCCAATATTTTAAGCTTAACAATTCTAGATGAAACAGCTAAACCAATTAAATAGTCTACAACCCCCTGCGTAATGTTCATTGCAGAGACAAACCATATAAAACCCCATATAGAACCAAAGAAAAACTTCTCAATTAAAACTTCAATAGGCTCACCAAAGAACAGCGGTATAGCCCAGTAGTAGTTTAAAACAACAGCTACAGCACACCTAACGAGCAAAGCCAATGGAAATGCTATGGCTGTAAACCAGAGAGAGAAAATTACCTCTCTTCTCTTCATTAAATGTGCTAAAATAGCTGGTATAGCGAACATGGGTAGAGTAGCCATAACTTTCATCGTACCACCTATAAAACTTCCAAAGCCCATTATACACAACAAAACCCATAAGCCAGCAGATAACGCTAAAGCTTCCTTAAAGCCAAAGACGAAGAAAGCTATGAGAATTGGCACAGCAACAAAGTCTATAGACATACCCCAAGGAGCTCTTACCTTAGGCAAAAGCTCAAAGACAACTGACAAAGCCAATAATGCCGCTAAAGCCACTAGCATGCTACTTCGGCGCAAGCTTCTAAACCCACATTAACGTGTAAAGCGTAGCATTTAAGCGTAGCTACTCAAAAAAGTTAAGAGCAAAATCTTGAAAGTTCAAAGTTGCCAGGACGAAAAAGAAGCCTATCGCAGCTGCGTTATTGACTACATGCCATGACCCACGTACTACGCTTCAGCTTTTATGAAGGTAGCCGCACCTTGTTCCTATGGCAGAAAAGCGTTAATTTGCGGCCTAACTTATCCTCAAAACTTTCAAATCTTTAATCAAATGTGGTTTAACAACGTAAACGTAGATAGTATAGTACTTTTTGCTAAGCCATCCACCCTTAACTTTCTCCACTAAAATAGGCTTCCACCCTTCAATTGGAAAATCCACCGCAACAACTCTAGTACCTGGTTTAAGCTGGTCTTCTAACATAGGTCTCAATGCTCTATTAATGCTCTTCAACTGATATAACGTGACGACGGTGGCATCAGAGATGTTTGCTTGAAACATATCGCCGTGAACTACTTGTGCTTGCTCCTCTAACTTCTCCTTTCTAATTCTACGAAGAGCTTCTTCAACTAAGCTTCTCCTAATCTCTATGCCAACAGCCTTCGCATTGAACTCCTTTGCAGCCGTCAACACGAACCTACCATCGCCTGAACCTAAATCATAGACAACATCTCCTTCTCTAACACCGACAAGTTCTAGAGCTCTCCTAACTACGTGTTGAGGCGTTGGCACAAAAGGAGAGATTTTCTTCATACGTGTTCCGCTAGGTTGAAAAGGGCGATTTAAGCGTTACTTTAATACAGCTTAAGGTGGTTAAAAATGGCAGTGCTATTTGAGTTTTCAGTTGTCCCAGTAGGAACCGAAAGTCCAAGCGTAAGCAAATACGTGGCGTTGGCTGTAAAAGAAATTGAGAAAAGCGGTGTTAAGCATCAGCTAACTCCCATGGGAACAGTATTTGAAGCGAAATCGCTAGCAGAAGGCTTTGAAGTCATATCCAAAGTGCACGAAGCGTTATTTTCAGCTGGCGTCAAGAGAATTGTCACCTCCATAAAAATCGACGATAGGAGAGACATTGAGAGAGATATGGAGACTAAAATGGAATCAGCTAAGCGTGCACTTGAATCACTAAAGTCTTAGAACCTCCCATGCCAATAAGGGTGAGCAAAGCGCACGAGAAAAGAGCTGTAGACGCTATCGCATACATAGCTTTAAAGCCATAAAGCTCAGCTAAAGCACCGAGAGCAGCTGACCCTAGGACAAGTCCAAGATCAAAAGAAGCTGTAAGAATAGCAGATACCACGCCCCTGATATCCCTGGGCGAAAAGCGTAGAGCAAAAGTAAGTAATGAGACGTAAAGCGCTCCAAAGCCTAAACCGAAGGAGGCTGCTAAGACGTAGAAAAACAGTTTTTCGCGGACAATAGATATGCCTAGTAGAGACAAGGCTGCCAATAAGCTAAATGGTGTTGCAACAGCTTTCTCTCCAAACTTATCCGTAGCCTTGCCAGCTGGCATCCTGATAGCAATGTTAGCTAAAGCATACATTGTAAAGAAAAGCCCAACGTCAAAACCGCACAAGCCATATCTCTCAGAGAATATTGGGAAAAAAGATGTCAGCGAGCTATAACCTGATGTCAGCAAGGCAATCCCCAGAGCTGAAAGCATTACGGGCTTAGAAGCAAGCATTTCCCTAAAAGCCCCTTTTGCGCCAAAGCTTCTCAAAACAATATGTTTCTCACTTACACAAAGTGTCAGCAAGGCTGAAAATAAGCCTATCAAAAAAGCTAAGCTAAAAGCAGCTTTAAAGCCAAAGATATCATAAGCAAAGCCTCCTAAACTCGGACCAATAGCCATAGCCATCATGATAACCATGCCATAACCTCCAATAACCTCTCCCTTCCTTTCATCAGGAGCAGCCTTAGCGATCCACGTTAAAGCAGAGGTTGTAAAAGCTCCTAATCCAACACCATGCATAACTCTGACTAAAGCCAAGAAAGCCACGTTTTCAACCCAGGGGTAAATAGCTGATGCGAACGCTGAAATCAAGGCGCCAAAGAACATAATAAGCTTTGTCCCGCGCCGGTCAACATACTCGCCAATGAAAGGTCTACTTGTTACACTAGTTATACCAAACGCTCCAACCACAAGCCCTATAACGAACTCCGATGCTCCAAGATATTCAACGTATTTAGGTACTATCGGTATTATCATGAAGAAAGACGTAAAAAACGCGAAAGTCGAAGCTAAGATATACCTAAGCTCAAGACTCTTCAAAAATCCTTTCAAGAAGAAACGACCTTTATGAACAAAACACCAAATCCTTATTCTCCAGGCGGAGCTACGACTTCTTTATGTTCCTCCTTAACCAACTTCTTCTTGACGGCCTTCTTATCCTTCTTCTTAAACTCAGGTAAGACCAGCTCAAGGCTTGACATGCTAATCACCGCCTGACAAGTTTTTCAAGGATATCTGAAGGTTTCTCAGCTCTCTCTAATAAATCCTTGACCTCCTTCTCAGTATACGCTAGCGGCTCCATCATCTCGAGGGGTTTGCCCTCTAAATACACTTTAGCCCACGATACAGCTGTAACCTTATCTGTAAACTTCTTAACAACATTTGTTCTGAGGTATTCACGTGTATCGCTTGGAGACTTTGTAAGCCCTTCTTTAACCCATGTAGCCAGCTTATCCCAATCAACATATGGTATAGCTGTTTTCACAAAGTCAAGGGAATCTCTTGGATCAAACCTGCTATCAACGGCGTCGAAATCTACGCTTTCACCTATGTAGTATAAGACAGCTTCATCAATTAAGCTAAACTCGTTGCACAGCGTAATAGACTCTACGATATCTCCTCCGTATTCCTCAATCATGACCTTCTTAG
>Ga0180301_10001869_pt1 | contig 16508 bp, 14 predicted proteins | sample GuaBasSediGuay16_FD_121797 | JGI IMG/M metagenome (GOLD analysis project Ga0180301, IMG submission 121797) | Subseafloor sediment microbial communities from Guaymas Basin, Gulf of California, Mexico - Guay16, Core 4569-2, 12-15 cm | ecosystem: Environmental > Aquatic > Marine > Hydrothermal... | reverse complement strand
GCTATGTATTTGACCATTCCGCCTTCTAATTAAAAAATTAATCATTCATAAATTAAAATTGGCTTCTTTTAAATAATTTTACAATATTTTTATCACAGGCAATTATTATATATTGAAATATAATAAAAAATCACCATTTTTTTGATTAAATTTCTTTAATGCTGTTGACTAATTATGAAAAAACACTAAAATATCATGAAACTACTTCTTAGGAGGAATGATGAACCACAAATTAAGAACAGGGGCTGAGCTAATAGTAGATATTATCCATCAGCACGGTGTGGAATATATTTTCGGTGTTCCCGGAGGAGCCGCCATTCCAATTTTCGATGCATTACACGTTTCTCCCATAAAGTGTATTCTGGCCAGACACGAACAGGGAGCAACTCACATGGCCGACGGTTTTGCCAGAGCTTCGGGGAAACCCGGGGTTGTTATGGTAACCTCCGGCCCGGGGGCGACAAACACCGTAACCGGTATTATGACCGCCCACATGGATTCAGTGCCAATGATTGTTATAACGGGGCAGCAGACAACTTCAAATTTAGGTTTGGACACATTTCAAGAGGCCGATGTTTCGGGGATCTCCTTTCCTCTGGTAAAACACTCTTACCTGATAAAGAACCCTCAGGATATAAGCAGAATAGTGCGGGAAGCCTTCTTCCTTGCAGAAACAGGCAGGCCGGGACCCATACTTATCGATGTTCCAAAGGATGTCTCCAGTGCTCTGGTAGATCCCACTTACCACGAAGAGTTTCATCTTCCGGGCTATATAATACCTTCAGAGGGGGATACCAAAGCAATAGAAAGGGCGGCAGAGCTCCTTGAAAGGGCAAAGCGTCCCATCATGCTGGTGGGACACGGAGCCGCCATTGCAGATGCAGGAAAGGCGGTAAAATATCTTGCAGAAAAACTGCGCATCCCCGTAACAAACACCCTTCTGGGCAAGGGTTGTTTTCCGGAAAATCACCCCTTGAGTTTGGGTATGCCTGGAATGCACGGCACAGCCTATGCCAACAAAGCAATGGCCGAATGCGATCTTATCATGTCGATTGGAGCAAGATGGGACGACCGTATCACCGGGAAACCGCAGGATTTCTGTCCGGGTGCGGTAAAGATTCATATTGATATTGACCCGTCGGAGATAAACAAGGTGATTCAGGTTGACTGTGCTATTGTAGGAGATGCAAGGCATGTTACCGAGGCCCTCAGCTCTGTCGCAAGACCGGGCGATACATCGGATTGGATCAAACAGGTAGAAAGGTGGAAAAAACAGTTTCCCATTAAATATAAAAAGGAAGGGAAACTTAAAGCTCAACATGCCATCGACGAAATTTATAAACTTACAGAAGGCAAGGCGATCTACGTTACAGATGTGGGGCAACATCAAATGTGGGCGGCTCAGTACTGTCGAATAAACGAGCGTTTCCACTGGATATCCTCGGGGGGAGCAGGAACCATGGGGTTCGGTATGCCTGCAGCCATCGGCGCACAACTTGCCAGACCTGATAGAACCGTAGTGGCTATTGTGGGAGATGGTGGATTCCAGATGACCCAGAGTGACCTTGCCACTGCAGTGATCAATAGGCTGCCCATAAAGATTCTTCTCATAAACAACCGCTATCTGGGCATGGTGAGACAGTGGCAGAACCTTTTCTACGATAACCGTCTCTCCGGTGTAGACCTTGAGGGGAACCCCAACTTTGTAAAACTCGCCGAGGCTTATGGATGTAAGGGGCTTCGTATTAAAAGAAGCGCCGATGTAAGAAGGATAATTTCTTCCGCATTGGAGTATTCGGACGGACCTTGCCTAATAGATGTAGAGGTAGAGAAAGAGGAGAATGTATTTCCCATGATACCTGCAGGAGCAACTTTCAAGGATATGATACTGGAGGCTCCAAGGAAGGCGGTGCCAACAGGGAAAAAATTAGAAAGACCAGTGAGGAGCAATTAAAATGGAGAACAGGCAAAACGGATATAAAAAACATACTATAAGTCTTTATGTTAACAATAAACCGGGCGTTCTCATAAGAATTGCCCTTGTCTTTGCACGAAGGGGATACAATATAGATAGTCTTGTTGTCTCTGAGGCTCACGATCCTGATTTCTCCCACATGAATCTCGTGGCTTCAGGTGATGAGAGGACTCTGGATCAGATATTGAAACAGCTTAACAAGCTCGTGGACGTGGTTCATGCAAAAGATAACACCGGTGAGGATATTATCCAGAGGGAGCTGGCACTGTTGAAGGTTAAGTGCACTCCCGAGCAAAGGACAGAAGTGCTTCAATTAGCTCATGCCTTTAAAGCGGATCCTGTAGATCTGGGTGACAGCACTGTCACACTGGAAGTTACAGGTAAAACAGAGAAGCTCGATGCCGTACACCGGGTTTTTAACAAATACGGAGTGCTCGAAATGGTGAGAACGGGTAAGGTTCTCATAGCCAGAGGAGAGGAGCAGACTGCCTGAGCACGGGTTAACCGGCAGGAGGTGGGCTCTGATTATCTAACTCAAAGTAATTGAAAATAGTTTAAACAAGTGGTATGTTCAAAGAGAGGTGTAAAATCCATGAATAAAAAGATTATCAGTATGGCTGTTTTCCTGCTCATGCTCTCTCCTCTATTGCTATCAGGAGAAGAACTCATCGTCGACTACGTAGAAGGGTTTGTAGAAGTACACACAAGAGATGGATGGGTCGAAGTATTCATAGGAGATATTGTGGATGAGGACTCCTCTATTAGGCTCGAGCCGGGATCACTCCTTGAGCTTTCAGGCACAAACATTCATTTAACCCTCACAACCGAAGGTACTTACTCCATTCAGGATCTTATCAAATCATCTACAGAAAGGTCGACATCAGGAGTGGGGTCCCTGATTGCCAATAAATTGCTGCCTCTGGGAGGATCGTCTTCTGTAGGCTCCCGTTCAGCAGTAGGCGGAGTCAGAGGGGACTTTGCAGATGAAGAAACATTTTCCTGGGTAGAAAGTGAGGCGGCGGAGTTGATTGAAAGGGGGAAACAACTGCTATCGGAATCCGATTTCGAGAAAGCACTTGAGGTGTTTAAAGAAGCCTGCGATTTTGCTTACGAAGATGAGGTCGATGAAGTGCTTTACTATTTGGGATATTCAAGCTATCTTCTTGGTGATATTATCTCTGCAGAGAGATACCTGTCCCAGATTGATGTAAAACAGGATAGTAGCTACTATTCTAACCTGATCCTCTTAAAGGGTAACATCTACCTGGAGACATTTGCATATCAGAAGGCTATATCCCTGTTCGATAATTTCCTTACCACAGAAAGAGGTAGAATATTAGATCCCTCACTCAAGCAGACCGTTTATCTTATGGAGGCAATGGCCTTTCAGGGATTGGGCAACAGAGAGAAAACCATCGATTTGCTTACTAAAACCGTAGAAATTGATAATTTATCCGAAGCAGGGAAAACCGCCGAAAGGCTTCTTAACCAACTGAAGTCCTAACCGAACAGACCTTTAAAAAACTCTTCTGCCTGTTTTCCGGCCTCCCTGGTAACTGCGTCAATCTGTTTGCCGATTTTACTCAAAGCAGATGCAAGAGGATCTCCGGACTTATCAAAATCCTCCCGGTACTGATCGGCAGCTTGTCGGAACTCCTCCTGTATATCCTCTTCTCTATCCCCTCTCTTGCGGTATTCCCCGGATAGTATTTTTTCATACTTTCCTGAGTCCACCCATTCTTTAAGCTCTTTAAGGCGGACCACATGAAAGGGGTGTCTCTGTCCTATCATGTTTAAGAGCTTGTGTACACTATCCAGTATATCACCGCCCTTCTCATATTCATAGGCCTGGTTAAAAAAGTCCTCAAGAACCATTTCCCCTATCCTGGATCCACCTGCAAGTTTCATCAGTACTGTATAGGCAGGAGATGGATCCTGAAGTACCAGCAAACCCGCACGATCGGCACTGAGCTCGCTCTTCCTGTCCCACTCTCTAAGGGCAGCAATGATGGCACCAAGGGCAAAATTACCCAGGGGGATGTGAACCAGATTTGTAGAAATGTTCATTAGTAACCATAAAAGGGTTTTATAAAGCACATGCCCGCTTGCTATATGACCCAGCTCGTGTCCGATAACGGCCTGTAGCTCTTCTTCTGCGAGCTGCTCTATAAGAGCGCTGTTAATGGTGATAAAGGGTTTCTCCACTCCAACAGAGCCTGCATTCATAAGTGGATTCTGAGAGATATATACTTCCGGTACTTCCTTTACGTCCAGCACATAACAGGCCTCTTCTACCTTTTTTCGTACACCCGGAAACTGCAAACCCGATACACGAACAGAAGAAGCTAAGGCTATCATACGGAGAGATTTTTCCATGGTTTTGCCGACAAGAAGACGTATGAGCTCATCTATCCCGCTCAACTGTTTTAAAGCCGCCAATGCGGCTCTATCTGCAGGATGTTCCCATGCAGAAGGACTTATATCGTAGAGATATTTTTTCATCGATTAACTCCCTGTTATCTCAATGTACTATTACCTTCAGTGCTATTCCTGTACACTATATTACCTTTTTTAACAGTCATTGTAACCTTTATAGAATCGATCTTTGCAGAATACAGAGGGTCCTCTTCCAGGCAAACCAGATCTGCCTGGTATTCGGGCAATACCATCCCCAGTCTCTTCTCATCAAAGCTTAAAGAAGAAGCTTTGCAGGTATAAAGCTCCACAGCCTGATAGGGACTTAATCTTTCATCGGGATTGTGCATCTTCACAGCCGCCTCTATTCCCAGAAGTGGATCGAGGGGTGTTATATACCAATCAGATCCACCTGTTACCAGTACTCCCCTCTTTATCAGAGAGGCAAGCCTGTTACACTTAAGAGCCCGCTCTCTTCCCAGAACTTTGCTGTAATAACCCTCATCTCCGCCCCAGAGCAAATCAAAGGCAGGCTGCATAACCGCACTTATCTCTGCTTCTGCCATCCAATCGAGCATCCAATCGTGAGGAACAAGCTCATTGTGTATAATCTGATGCCTTAAATCTGCAGGCCTTTCAAGCTGAAGCCTCCGCAAAATACCGAGAACCTGGATAATAGCCGCATCGCCTATTGCATGAACCGCCGACTGCAGGCCGGCATCATGGGCTTTGCGGAAAAAACTCTCCCAGAAAGAATCTGCATGGTAAAGCTCTCCCCTTGTATCGAGTCGATCCGCATAGGGTTCGGTTAACGCTGCGGTATGAGACCCTAAAGATCCGTCTGCCAGAACACAACCTCCCACTCTTAAGCTTCCCAGCTCCACGGCTTTTCTAACATCCGTAATCTGGGGATATACAATAAACTCCACAGGAAACTCTTCGATTCTTGAAATTAGAAGGGTGTAGTGAAGAGGGTCGCCGTGCCCATTGCCCACCATTGTGTGTATGGTAGTAAGACCCCTCTCCACACCCTTCTGTGCAGCAGCTCTGTATGCAGAGATTATCCCAACAGGGTCTATGCTGTCGTGAAACCACCTTATAGCCTTATGATTTTGTCTGTGGGTGAGTATCCCCCGGTTACCAGATACCTCCTTTCTATCTATAGGAATACTTTCAAGCGCCGGGGTGTTTACAACGCATGAGTGGCCGTCCACTCTCCTTACAAGTACAGGAGTATGGGGATAGATGCGGTCCAATTCTTCACGGGTTGGGAAGCGCTTTTCGGCTATCTTACTCTCGTCAAACCTCCAGGCAAGAATGTTCCCGCCAACCGGGTCTGCACCGGAAAGCAGCTCCAGTACCTCTTTAAGACTCCTTGCCTCAGAAAGATCTATGCCCAGTGTGTACAATCCTCCAGTAAAAGAATGGGTATGAGTGTCAATAAATCCTGGAAAAACAAAGCTACCGCCAAGATCCACCCTTTTAGCATGGATTTGTGAAAGCTCTTTTTTCGACAGCAATCGGCCAGGGCTATCCATTACTAAATCCGGAAAGCTTCCACCCTCTCTCGGGGAAAACTCATTGCCTGACTCTGAGTTGTCACTTCCCGAAGTTTTTAAGACCTCTTTGATTTTCCCATCTTCCACCAGGATTGCATCGAAAAACTCCCCCTCCTTCCTCATCGAGTAAAACCTTGCATTGTAAAAAAGGGTTCCTCCCTTTGTCATGTTTTATTCCCAGGGTTTAAGTATATTTACATGCTCATTTATAGCTAAATAATAGCATAAAGATCGTGCCTTTTAATGAAGATAAATGCTTTTTAGGGAGATCCCTCCGCCTCAAGCTTTAGAGTTCTGCGACTTAATACAGCAGGTTGATATACGGTCTCCCCTGTAAGCCTTTGCCTCAGGTTAAAGGTACAATCTTCGTCGTACTACTTAAATCATAATCCTGAATAAAAAGATTGTAAATAACCACCGTTAAAGCTGGTGGCTCGATTCTCGTAGCAAATAACCCTTCGAACCGGTTAAAAAATTTTAAATAGATGGTAGCCGGAACTTTTTAAACTACCTTAAGAAAACTTCTTGACAGATTTGCGAATTAAGCTATAATAACTATAGGATAAGTCGATATTAACATGAGACTATCAACAAAAAGCGAATACGCGTGTCTGGCAATTATCGACCTTGCTGAAAACTATCATAAGAATCCGCGGCTTACAATAGCAGAGATTGCACGGCACAAGGATATTCCCAAAAAATATCTTGAGCAGATTCTTCTCATTTTAAAACGTGGTGGATATGTAACCAGCTACAAGGGGGCTGAAGGCGGGTATACACTTGCGAAAAAACCGGAAGATATATCGATAGCCGAAATAATCCGGTTAATGGATGGTGCACTTGCTCCGGTAGAATCTGTAAGTAAGTACTTTTTCAAACATACCCCGGTGGAAAGGAGTCCTGAATTGCTCAGTCTTCTAAAAGAAATCAGAGACTATATCTCCGATAAGCTTGAAAGAACAACCTTTGCAGATCTCATATAGAGTATAAAGAGTAAAGATAAAAATTGGCAGGTGGCTTGTACTACTTAATATATATGATATATCGATTTTATTTTGATTAATTTCTTTGGTGATACGCAGGCAATGGGCAAGAGATAGGAGGTAATTCTATGGTCTCATGGGAAACGGTACTACTTTTAATGATAATTGCTTTTATAGCCGAGTATATCGACTCCACAGTCGGGATGGGCTACGGAACCACTCTAACGCCCATTCTGATGCTTCTCTTCGGATTTGCCCCCCTTCAGATCGTACCAGCGGTGCTGCTCTCCGAATTAATCACCGGAATTACGGCAGCCGCTATCCACCATCGTGTGGGTAATGTATCTCTCATGCCCAGATCGTTGAATCCCGGTTTTATCTTTAATAGAGTAAAAGAACACGGTATCAGGGAAAGCGTCAGAACAGGAGTTCCCATTCACCTTAAAATCGCCCTGGTTATAATTTCCTGTAGCATCCTTGGAACCCTTGTCTCCGTTTATGCGGCCCTGAACTTGCCAAAGCTATATGTAAAACTGTATATCGGAGTGCTGATTTTTGTCCTGGGAGTTTTCGTGCTGGTTACCTCTAATCGTAAGTTTCCTTTCTCCTGGAAAAAGATAGTAAGCCTGGGTATCCTCGCTTCTTTTAATAAGGGGATAAGCGGAGGAGGTTACGGTCCGCTGGTAACCGGAGGCCAACTACTCTCCGGGGTGGAGGAGAGAAGTACAGTAGGAATAACCTCTTTTTCCGAGGGAATAACCTGTTTTATCGGGATAACCGCCTATTTTATTGCCGGAGAAATCGATCTTTCCCTTGCCCCTTACCTGGTGGTCGGAGCGGTAGCCTCCGCGCCTCTTTCGGCATACACGGTTAAAATAATACCCATTCGCCATCTTAGATTAATTATTGGCATTGTAACCATAATTCTGGGTGCATCCACGCTTTTGCAGATTTTTTTATCCAATTGAGCTTGACAGAAATGTATTAATGTACTAAACTTTTATTGTATTAATACTTTAATACAATTATTATGGAAACAATGGCCAAGGAAGAGAAACAAATCGAGTTTACCCTGGATCCAAAGAGCGGTGTCCCTTTCTACAAGCAGATAATTCACCAGGTAGAGATGGCCATTGCGGACGGAAGATTCGTAAGAGGCGATCAACTGCCCACTGTAAGGAGTCTTGCAGTGGATTTAAAGATAAACCCCAACACAGTGGCCAGAGCCTATAACGAGCTGGAAATCCGCGGCATTGTAACCACCCAGCAGGGTACCGGAACTTTTATAAGCGATAAGAAGATGGAGATCTCCGATGTGGAGAGGGAGAAGATACTTTCTGAAATCAGCCGCTCCTTCATTACTTCAGCCCGCTCCTACGGTTTTTCCCTCGAGGAGATTATCGAATACCTCGAAGAGCTGAATAGGGCGGAGGATTCCTGGGCGGAATAGGGGATTACTATCTGGAGTATTGTACAACCAGAAAAGAAAAGAGGAGGATTGGTAAAGGATGAAAATATTCGGACGGAAATTTGAAAGAATAAGAAACATTCCCGGGATAGAGATAGAGAAGGACTTCTGCTACAATGTCTTCTCCTACTTTATCCTCGGTCTGTTCCTGGCAGGTGGTATAATCCTGCAAATTGCCATCAGGGAAGAAATCATGCCCATGCACCTGGCTGGAATCGCTATAGGGACAATCGCAGCCGGTGGTATATTGACTCTCCTTCCTCTCTGGAGTGTGGTAATACAGTTGATTGTTTTAGCCTGGATTGTGATGTACGCATTTCTCGGCGGGTATTTTGCTCCTCTCTTTGCATTGATCACGCCGGGTCTCCTTCTATCACCTGCACTTCAACTCATCTACCAGTGGGACAAAGTAGTTATCTTAAGAGCAGGAAAGTTTAAAAGCGTATGTGGTCCCGGATTGTTTTTTCTAATCCCGATTATCGACCGGGTAGCAGATTTTGTAGATACACGAATACGGGCTACCGATTTCAGTGCAGAGAAGACTATCACAAAGGATACCGTTCCCGTTCATGTAGATGCTCTATGTTTCTGGATGATCTGGGATGCCAAACGGGCAATTCTGGAGGTGGAGAACTTCGTGGAGGCAGTAATCCTCTCTGCTCAGACGGCGTTGAGGGATTCTATCGGTAAACACGATCTCTCCGTTCTCCTATCGGATAGGGATATCCTCTGTCAGGAGATTCAGAAGATACTCGATGCGAAGACAAATCCCTGGGGGATAACCATCCTGTCCGTGGAGTTTACAGACATCATCATTCCCCAGAACTTAGAAGATGCAATGAGCAAACGAGCTCAGGCGGAGAGGGAGAAACAATCCAGGGTAATTCTGGGTACTGCAGAGGTAGAAATTGCGAAAAAGTTTGCAGAAGCATCTGAGAGTTATAAAGATAATCCTACAGCCCTTCATCTCAGGGCAATGAACATGGTCTATGAAGGTATAAGACAGAGAGGCTCCATGGTTCTTCTGCCTTCATCTGCTCTGGATACAATGAATCTGGGTACTGTAATAGGGGCTGTGGCACTGCAAAAAATGCAGGCTTCGGCCGGCGAAGACTCGATCGTCGAGCTGGGTGAGAAAAGCAAGGAGGAAAAAGATAATGATAACCCTTCGTGAGGTAAAGAAAAATTATCAGGCTGGTGAGACAATAGTTAAAGCCCTGAGGGGCGTTTCCCTGGACGTGGATCAGGGAGAGTTCCTCTCCATTGCCGGACCCTCAGGATCGGGAAAGACAACCCTTTTAAACCTGATAGGTTGTATCGATAAGGCGGATTCCGGAGTAATCAAAATAGATAAAGAGGATGTGGATAAACTCGATAAAAACGAACTTGCCCTGTTCCGCAGACGTAAACTTGGATTTGTTTTTCAGACATTCAATCTGATTCCGGTACTGACTGCTAAAGAAAATGTAGCTTTTGCACTTCACCTTTTAAACTTAAGTAAAAATGAGATAGAAGAACGTACAATGAGTCTTCTAAAAGAGGTCGGCCTCGAGGGAATGGAGGACCGCCTGCCATCTCGTCTTTCAGGTGGCCAGCAGCAGCGTGTAGCCATAGCCAGAGCGCTTGTAAAAAAGCCTGCCATAGTGCTGGCAGATGAACCTACTGCCAATCTCGACTCCGACACCGGACGAGCCATACTCGAACTTATGGAAGAGATGAACAAAAAACACACTACCACCTTTATTTTCTCCACCCACGATCAGATGGTAATGGAGTTCGCCCACAGGCTGGTTCAACTTCACGATGGACAGATAACAAAAGATGAAAGGAGAAATTGATGAGGTTTCTTATTTCTCTTGCATGGAAGAATCTTTCCAGATACAGAAAACGTACCATTATCACTGCTTCGGCCATTGCCGTGGGAATCGGGATTTACATCTTCTTCGATGCGTGGCTTCTGGGAGCGGAACTCGACTCGGAGAGAAACCTTATCTGGTATGAGACCAGCTCGATAAGAATAATGGATTCACAATACTGGGAGGAACAGGAGAGACTTCCCCTGGACAGGGTTGTCGAAAATCCTGAAGTCGTCATCAAGATGGTAGAAGAGATGAATATACCTGCAGTTCCAAGAATAAGATTCGGAGGGGAGGTTATATTTTATAAAGATCCCTACGAGCAGGACGGCGGGGTGCCTGTCCAGTTTATAGCCATCGACCCCGAACGGGATGACAGGGTCTTCCCTATGAAGCAAACTCTGGAATCCGGGAAATATCTTAAATCCGGAAAAATGGAAATAATGATAGGCTCATGGTTTGCCGAAGATATAGGAGCCGAAGTCGGTTATCCCCTTACCATCGTAACCCGAACAAGAGACGGTTTTTTCCAGACTATCGATGTGGAGATTGCTGGTATCATTAACTGCCCAAATCCCATGATCAATAACGGAACCATATTTATTCCCATGGATGTCGCGAACAACTATCTTCAGATGGAAGGGGGTGTTACCGAAATGGATATGAGTCTTCCCCTCCAGGCCGATGTGGAAAAGACCGCCCAGCACATAGAGGAAAGGCTTGAGGAGAAGGGAATAAACAATCTGGTGGCTAAAACATGGAAGGATCTCGCCCAGGATTACCTTGCCATTGCAGTGCAAAAGAGAGCTGGCAGTAACATAATGCTTTTACTGGTTTTTATTATTGCAGCGGTAGGGGTATCCAATACCATGCTAATGGCCATATATGAGCGGGTGAGGGAGCTGGGCATGATGAGGGCGCTGGGCATGAAAGACAGCCAGATACGGATAGCCTTTATTCTTGAAGCAGGTGGAATCGGGTTTATCGGATCGGTTGCAGGCACAATATTTGGCTCTCTCATTGTTTATCTGTTTTCAACTTTAGGCATAGACTACTCCTGGATTTTCAAAAACATGAATGTGGGATATCGATTGACAGGTGTCATGTACACCGTATGGAATCCCGAGGTTGTAATAACTGCCTTTATAGTGGGTATCGTCATCTCCATGCTCATAGCCTACATTCCAACCCGTAGAGCCTTAAAAATGCAAATTACAGACTGTCTCCGCAACGAATAGGAGGGAAAATCATGAAACTTGCCCGTATAGCCTTAAGGAACATTCGGCGTAATAAAAGAAGAAGCACCCTGTCCGCCTCTGCAACAGCGATTGCCTCCATGGCCATTGTCTTTATGTTCTCCCTGATAAGCGGAATGAAAGAGGATATGGAGAAAAACATAAGCTCATACGTTAGCGGTCATGTTAGAATCAGAGAAGCCCAGTACAATAAATACGAACACTTAAACCCTCTTCATCTGAGGATAACAGATTATGAAAAGATCCTCCCGGAGCTTTCTTCCGATCAGAGGGTAGAGGCTTTTTCTGCAAGAATAAACTTCCCCACCACCATATACAGAGAAGAAGAACTTCACCGTGCAATGGCGGTTGGGCTTAACTTCACGACCGAAGTCTCATTTATGGATCTGGAATCTGTAATTATAAGAGGGAGGCTTCCTGAAAACGGCAACAACGAGGTTATTATAGGATTTAAGCTTGCCGAAGAACTTGGAATTGGCGTGGATGATAGAATCACCCTTCTTGCCACAACAATGCGAAAAAGCATAAACGCCATGACCTTTAAAATCGCCGGAATAGCGGCTTTCCCGATCGGAAGTTACAATAAAACTCACCTGATGATCCCCCTGGACAGAGTCCAATACCTGCTCCGCATGGATAAGTCGGTTACCGAAATACTTGTTAAGCTTAATAATCCACGAGAAGCTGCCAGTTTTGCAGAAGAACTTAACCGGGAGTTTAAAACCAGCGGAAACACCGAGCTGGAAGTCCAGAGCTGGAAAAACATAAGCATCATATACGGTTTCATGAGCATGGCCCAGGTAATTTACGGGTTTATAGCACTCATCTTTTTTCTTCTTGCCAGCACCGTGCTGATCAATACCACCATGATGGTTATATTCGAACGGATGAGGGAGATCGGTACCATCGCCGCCATGGGAATGACAGGAAAAGAAATTGTGCGTCTTTTTTTCTATGAAGCTGTATTTTTAAGTATCGTAGGAGCCTTTGCGGGGCTGATTGTGGGAGTAGGCATAACCCTTCCCCTCTCCGCTTACGGCCTTGATTTCGGAGCAGCGATGCAGGGTATAGATATTGAGATATCCGATATTATCTATCCCAGGTTAAACCTCTTTTCCACCATATTTGTATTCTTCTATGCCGTGGTAGTCTCCTCTCTGGCTTCACTCATACCTTCAACCAGAGCGGCAAAAATACAGCCGGTGGAAGCCTTGAGATACACGGGGTGAGGAGCCACCATGTCCTATTTCAAAGCACTTGCATACAAAATAAAGCAAATTCTTGGAGGAATAAAAATGAAAAAGCTTTTCATTTCAATATTTATCTTTTTTAGCCCAGCCGCTGTCCTAATGGGAATTACCCCCGAAGAGATATTAGAAAGAATGCTCGAAAACCAGGTTCATGATACCGCCCGTATCGAAGGGAAAATGATAATTCAGGACAGGTTCGGTAAGAAAACTGTAACCTTTGTCTCCTGGTCCAGGGGTGAAGATAATGCCCTCATCGAGTTTACGAGCAAATATGAGGCGGGACAGAAGATACTCCGCAATGAAGATGAGCTCTACCTTTACTTTCCCGACGCCGAGGAGGTAATACGGCTCCAGGGAGCGGCCTTAAGACAATCGGTCCTGGGGTCCGATTTCTCCTACGAGGATATGACCGGGGAGAAGGATCTTCTCGATTCCTACAAAGTCACCCTTCTAGGTTCAGAAGAGGTGGACGGGCATGATTGTTATAAATTACAGTTGGAAGCAGTCAGCAGAAACGTACCCTATCCCAGAGAAATACTCTGGGTAGATAAAGAGCTTTTTATATATCGTAAGGTGCATAAGTTCAGCCTCTCCGGCAGATTGCTGAAAGAGATGCGCATTACCAGGTTTACCCGCCAAAACGGAAAGGTAATTCCGGTGGAGCTGCTTATGGAGGATAAGATGAAGAAAAACTCCTCCACCGAGTTTATAATTCAGAAAATAGAAATAGGAATTCCCATACCGGAAGAAAAGTTTTCCTTGAGGGAGCTCACATGGTAAAGAGGAAGGCCGGATTGACCGGGAGCAGCATATCCACGTGTCCAGTAAAATTCCATGGAGGGAGAAGCTTCCTTTTCATCTTGACTCTTTCAACTATGGTTTTGTTCTCTGCTTATACTGAAACTTCCACCTCTGTAGACATAATGCTTCTCCCGTCTCTTATAAGAGTTGGGGAAAAAGATTACAGTCTCTCCGTAACAGGAACCGGAGAAGCCTCCCTTAAAGCGGAAAACAACAGGAATGTAAGAGCCGAACTCGCCCTTAAGGCTATAATTCTGCCCAATCAGGATCAACCCCTCCCAATAACCCTTCCCAGAGCCTTTATCAAAGTGCGTTTCCCCCATTTCAGGGCGACTCTGGGAAAAACCCGCGTTTCCTGGGGAGATGGTTCTTGCTTTAACGCGGGAGATCTCCTTTTCGGAAGCACTTCCATCGATACGGAACTGACAGAACAGGTGATAAGGGATGAAACCGCCTGGCTGGCCTCTCTTTACGTCCCGATGGGTAGATTCTCGTTTGCGGAGGCTGTCTTCATTCCCCCAGATCCCCTGGCAGCAATTACAGATGATAAAACCGCCTACTCCCTGCCCCCGATTGAGCACACCCAGGCAGGAGGAAGAGCGGTAACAAAATTGTTTACCATTAAGACCGAAGGCGGATACCTTTACAGGGGAGAGGAAAAAACACACAATATATACGCAGCTCTCCAGGGTCATCTGCTTGCCGACTGGAATATTTCTGCCTCTACTTCTATTCCCTCTCAATCGCCCGAAGGAGAAGATTTAAAGGACTCTCTACTTATAAGTGCCGGTCTTTTTCACCTTCAGAGGTTGGGTATTGATTCTCAGATAAGCTTTCGTCTGGAAGCTCTTCTGAGACCGTGGGGAACCTGGGAAGAGATTAAAAACGAAGTTGTAATAATGGATTCTACCGCAGTTTATCCTCCTCCGGAGGGTGCAAATTATGCACTGTTTCTCTATCCGGAGATTACCCTGGGCTTAAGCAGGTCTATAAACTTGAGCCTGCGCTCTTTAGTATCTCCGGTGGATCTCTCCGCGATGTTTCTTCTCGGAAACTCCTGGAACATGTACCAGGGATTCGATATCCTTACTTTCATTCTCCTTCAAGCAGGAGAAGAAAATGATATTTTTAGCCTGGAGAGGCCCGGGGGTCTTGCATTTTCTCTTGGGTTTAGATTTAAATACTGATATATATGCTATTGTACCCTCATAGGAAAGCCTTTTGGAGCCACGCCGAAACCGGCCGAAAATAGCATAAAAGTGCTCAACCTGGGCTTGAGGGAATACTGTGGGCGCAAATCCGGCGGCAACAGTAGTACCTGTCTTAGAAGAGTTCCTGTATCAAGTGCGATCAATAATTATGGTGAGGAAACCCATCCGGTGCAATCTTCGAGACACTTAAATTTGAGTTAAATGTTTTGTCAAATTTTAGGGAGCCTCTACCCCATTTCCGTTTCATTTATTAAAATGCTGGATTAGCTGAATGAAGTAATAGATTTGCTTGTATATTTCCGTCATTCGCTCTTTTATATTTCCTTCTATGTTCATATCCAGCTCTTTCCAGTTAAGTATGAGTTCATGATGCTGTCGAGAAAAATCATCTATGCAGAGCTTAAGGGTCTTTCCCAGCGAGATAAAATTTCTCACCGCTTCCTGAATTATCTTCAGCGCTTCCTCATTTATCTCGCTCAGGAGTTTCTTTAGAACAACAGTACTGTTGGTATCTCGCTCGGGTTTATGAATGTAATTCTTTACCCTTGAGCCAAGCTGACCTTCATCGGCAAGCTTATCATCAAACTGGATGATTCTATCGGAAAGTTGCATGAGAGAGTGGAATGCCTCCGAAAGCTGCTGGGACATCAAAGTTGTAGACCAGTCACCCCTTATAAGCAAAACATCGGTAATCTCCTTTACATCTTTCTTTACATAATCGAGCATAAAAGCCTTTAAGTAGTTCATGGGTGCTACATAGGTATATCCCGACAATTTTTTCTTGGCAAAAGAAGCGTTCATCCTGTCGGTATAATACTTCATTCTCGACAGGGCAGTGGAGCCGAAGATCTTCTTAATAAGCATCTCAATTTTGTTTGCTCTCCTCTCCTGCAGTATTTTTTGAATGTTTAACTCCACTCCGGTCTTTAGCCTGGACAGATAATCCTCTACGATTCTCTCCTTGGGCGGATAATATACAATTTTATAAAAGGGATCTCTGTCGATATGCTTTACAATCTGGGAGAGTACTCCCGATTTTTTAACCTCTTTAAACATTTTTAACATCTTATCCCAGTTCTCTCGGCTGACAACATCCTGTCCCTTGTAGATTTTAAGTATATCAAACAACTTTTCCCACCGAAGATCCTCTCTCACAAGGGGAAGAAGAGTAAGAAAATCCTTAAGATCATCGGTAACATACTCTCCGTTTGTCGATTCGAACCTGGGTGAATAGGAGAAGTTTCTCTCAGGTATATTTGAGTCAAACTTTTTCAATAAAAAGTAGTAGTCGAAGTTAATAATCTGGAGAAATATGGAGAGTAAATTGTAAGTTTCATTTATCTGCTTTACCTTCTGGCTGTCAAAGTCTGAAAAAAATTTTATCATTTTTTCTTTAAGCTCGGAAGTAAGTTGTTTAATATCAACCTGCTGTGCCCGCGCTTTGATTGCTTCTTCGGTAAGTTGATCTCTTATTTGCCTCTGCTCTTCGTTGAGGAAGCTTTCTATAATGATGGCTTTCAGAGCACCGGATTCACTTGCATGTTCCAGCATTACCTGTGCCGAAGCTACCACTTTATATATTTCATAGAAAAAACGAGCCAGAGCAGGCTGGACCTGTCCACCTTTTGGTTTGTAAAACTTATGTCTGTCTTTTTTAAGCCATTTTGCCGTTTCTTTCAGTAAACGTTTCTTCTCTCTCTCGGTATCTCCACCTCCGAAGATAACCGACAAAAT
>Ga0180301_10001868_pt1 | contig 16522 bp, 15 predicted proteins | sample GuaBasSediGuay16_FD_121797 | JGI IMG/M metagenome (GOLD analysis project Ga0180301, IMG submission 121797) | Subseafloor sediment microbial communities from Guaymas Basin, Gulf of California, Mexico - Guay16, Core 4569-2, 12-15 cm | ecosystem: Environmental > Aquatic > Marine > Hydrothermal... | reverse complement strand
TCATCGGCGTCTGGCAGTCTTTCGGCTATAACGTCATCCTCTATATGTCGGGTTTAAAGCAGATCAATAAACAGCTCTACGAGGCGGCCGAGCTTGATGGAGCCGGTGTCTTTCAGAAGCTCCGGAAAATTACTCTTCCTGCACTTTCTCCTGTTACCTTTTTCGTTGTTGTAATCACAACTCTCTTTTCGTTCCGTGTGTTCGCAACTGTACAAATTCTCACCAAGGGCGGGCCTGGCAATGCATCGAGCGTCTGGGTTTACTATATATGGAGGGAGGCATTCAGGTATTTTGAAACGGGAACTGCCAGTACGGCGGCCTCACTGTTATTTCTATGTATGCTGATTATAACATTTATCATGGTAAGATTCGTTCAAAAAAAAGTATTCTATCAACAGGAGGAGCGGTATCAGGGTTTCACCAATCAGGGCGTTTGCCCATCACGGATTTTTAATAATTTCCTCGTTCCTGGTTCTGCTACCATTCGTCTGGATGGTAAGCATCTCTTTCTCCTCACATGCGGCAGTGTTAGAGAGGTTTCTCATAATCTTCCCCAGCAGTTTAGGTGTGCAGGGGTTTAAGGAAGTCTTTGATTTGACCCCCTACCGAAGATGGTTCTTAAACTCGGTCTTCGTCTCGACGGTTCTCACAACCGCTCAACTGATTTTAGGAGTCTTTGCAGCCTTTGCCCTCTCCCGCTTTAAGTTTAAAGGCAGGGAGCTGCTTTTTTTCTTTGTTCTCTGCACTATGATGATCCCACCCCAGGCGGTAATGCTGCCCACCTTCATGGTCATAAACTCATTCAACTGGGTAAACACCTACTGGGGGCTTATGCTTCCCCACATTCCGGAAGTCAGCACAGGTGGTGGCCTTCTTTCGTAGTAAAGTTTGTCTCTTTAAAATGCAAGGGTACGCCACCTTCGGTACTTATTCTTTATTGTGCCTGTTCGAACCGCAAGATCCTCCGCTGCTTTCTGTCCTGCAAGGATAATCTCCTCTTCATTCGCAGTTGTAAGAACTCCGTTGTCAAGGATGATGTTCCCATCGATTACAACGGTTTCAACACATGCATGGGTACCGGAATAAACGATAGTAGAAACGGGATTGTGCATCGGAGTCGATTTGGCGCTTAAGGCAGGGTTGTATATAAACAGATCGGCCTTTTTACCCACCTCGATAGAGCCTATTTCTTTCTCCATTCCGAGCGCCCTTGCCCCATCTATTGTGGCCATCTCTACAACTTTATCTGCACTGAGGATCGTCGGATCCATGGTATAACCTTTCTGCAGTAGAGCCGTAAACTTAAGAACCTCTATCATATCCTGAGAATTATTACTGGCGGCACCGTCTGTCGCCACGCCTACTGTGATACCGCTTTCGATCATTCGCGGTATTCTGGGCACACCGGAGGCAAGGTACATATTGCTTACCGGATTATGGGAAACTTTCAGGTCGTAATATTTTGCCATTCTTATATCCCGGTCTGTAAGGTGGACACAATGGACCATCAACACATTGGGACCTGCAATACCGAAACTCTCGAGTATCTCTGCATCCGGTGCTCCGTGAAGCTCACAGGCTGCATGGCGGTCGAAGGGTGTCTCCGATATGTGGACTGTAAGCCCGGTATTATATTCATTGGCAATTTCCCACATTCGCTTTAAGCTCCTTTCGCTGCACGACCATATCGCCGCAGGTGCGACCCAGACTCTTACTCTCCCATTTTCACTCCCATTATAGGAGTCCAAAAGGCGGATAACATCTTTCTCTATAGCAGGAAGAACCTGTAGTAGTTTCTCTGGTATTCCGTATCTTCCACCCGTATCGATCATCCCTCTGCCAAAGATTCCGCGAACTCTCACCTCTCTGAAGGCCTGTATGACAGCATCCGAAAGACCCTCTCTGGGGTGCGGGTACATGTAATCGAGAACCGTAGTAGTTCCGCTTCTGATACTTTCGAGGCAACCCAGCCGTGCAGCGACGAGTGCGTGCTCCGGCGTCAAATGAATGGCACTCGGAAATGTCATAGTGGAAAGCCAGCGGTCCAGTGCCAGATCATCACCTAAGCCTTTAAGAAGTGTTTGAAAGAGATGGGTGTGAGTATTTATAAGCCCCGGAAAAACCACCTTTCCGGCTGCATCTATTTCTTTCTTTGCTTTTACAGAGACCGAATCTCGGGAATCGGAAGGAGAAATATCCGTGATGCGGTCTCCTGCTATTACCAGGGAATGGTTCTTAAGTATCTCCCTGTCTTTATTAACCGTAACAATAGTGGCGTTTTTAATGATAATATCTGCATTTTTCATTACTGCACTCTCCTTTTTAAGCAGAACCGGCTCACCGATAAATGTTAATAGTTTTTATCAAGGCTCTTGCATAGCGATTTATAAATGCGTATCGCAGCGCAGCCTTAGGCCGATGCTATTATGTCCTCAGATCTCTCCCCCACAGGTTGCGGCTGCGTTATCATATAAAAAATTTTGTTAAAATAACAACACCCGAGGGTATAATAGCGTATGATACTAAGGTTAAATGAATAATGCAATGTTCCGGTATAGATTTGCCAGGGCAAGTGCAAAGTTGAACGAATAGTCGGTTTTAAACCTCTTGTTGCAGAGAAAAAGCTCTAATAGTTTGAGTTGCAGCCGGAAACAACCAAGATATCCGTGTTGTTCGGAAGGAGGTAGGCTCAAAGACCGACTTTGACGCAGGCTTGATAGCTTTGCTGCAATACTGCGGAGATAATAAAATATTGACATAAAATACTTACAGCACTATAATAAGTAGTATATACATATATATGTATATTATTTTGTTTTTTCTCTTGCGCTCCACGCATGTCCGTTTGAGCGCCTGCATACAATGTAAGGAGTCTACATGACCCTACTGGACAACCAAAACGATGAAAATTACCGGCCCGAACAGGGCGGATTAAATTTTCGGAGGAGGTAAAAAAATTACAGTCGACAGAAACAGTCCGGTACCTATTTACTGGCAGATAAAAGATAAACTATATAAAGATATTATCTCGGGAGTCCTTAAGCCGAACGAGCAGATTCTATCGGAGGAAAAGCTTGCAAAAGAGTTTAATGTGAGCCGGCTCACCGCCAGGAACGCGGTCTCCGAGCTTGTAAAGGAAGGGTATCTTTACCGGGTACATGGGCAGGGTACGTTTGTATCCAAACCCAGGGTAGAGACAAGCTATTCCCGGTTTACAGGCTTTATGGAGGATATGCGGAAGAGGGGATACAGAACTCATTCAAAGGTCCTTGAAGCCTCCGAGATTTCTGCATCTTCCGAACTGCAGGAGGTACTGCAACTCGGAAAGAAAGAACGGGTGTACAAGATAGCTCGTCTGAGGTTTGCAAATGATGAACCCATTGTTATTCAGGAAGCCTACCTTCCTTCTAAAATGTGTCCGGGCATTATCGAGGAGGATCTTGAGAATAACTCACTGTACGAAATCATGGGGAAGAAGTACGGAATCTTTATCGATCATGCCTCCGACCGCCTTGAAGCCATCTCTGCAACAGGAGAACAGGCGGAACAGTTAGGAATAAATGAAGGAAACCCTGTTCTCTATTTTAATCGCATTTCCTTCTTGAAGGATGAAACACCCGTGGAGTTTGCAAAAAGCTGGTACAGAGGCGACCGCTACGTTTTCGAAATCGAGTTAAGAAAAAGCCAGGAGGAGAAAAACTTATAATGGGTAAGATACGCAGACTTTTAAACATTTTCGGAAAAGATGGCAGGGCATTCATAGTAGCCATGGATCACGGTACAAATGCAGGTGCAACGAGGGGACTCGAGGACCCTCTGCCTGTAATAGAGAGTATCGAGGAGGGCGGAGCAGATGCCGTTATAGTAAACGGTGGTCCGGGGAAGGGGGTGGAAGAGGTAACTTTCAAGAATATTGCCTCTGCTGTTGCCTTCGGTGAGGATGCAGGGATACCTGTTGTAGGTGAGATTTCTCCGGGTGGGTTTGACAGCACCCCTGAAATGAGGACACTGGAAAATATAGTTCCGGGGGCAAGAATAGCAAGCGAGCTTGGAGTCGATGTAATCAAAACCATATATAAGCCTGGTTTCCGGAGGGTAATAGAGGGCTGTTTTGTTCCGGTGGTTGTGCTGGGAGGAGAGAGAAGGGGAGACGAGAAGGATTTTCTTGACTCCATAAGAGATGCTATGGACAGCGGCGCCGCGGGTGTGGCTATTGGCAGAAATGTTTGGGGAGCAGCGGAGCCTTTAAAAATGGCAAAGGCACTTTCTGCACTCATACACGACAATGCTTCGGCAGAGGAAGCATTAACTATTCTTAAGGCATAGGGGTATGTCGGAGCAAATCATAAAGGGTGGTTTTTTAATTCTGGAGAACGAGGTTAAAAAAGGCTGGGGTGTAAGAATAAAAAGCAACACCATAACAGAGGTCGCTCCCAACGAATCCCTTAACTCCTCACCGGGGGTGAGGGTTTTCGATGCCACGGATAAAATAATCGCTCCAGGCTTTATTAACGGACACATGCATATGTACGGGGTGCTTTCTCACGGGATTACTGTTGAGGCGCCGGCTTCGGAGTTTTCCGGTTTTCTTGAGGATTTCTGGTGGCCATACATAGAAAACCGCCTGGATCACGGTCTGGTTGAGAAAACTTCCAGGTGGGCCTGTGTGGAGATGATAAAAAGCGGGATAACTACTTTCCTGGATGTTCTGGAGGCACCCAATGCAATACCCGGTGCTCTGGAGATTGAAAGATCGGTAACGGAAGAGGCAGGATTGAGGGGTATTCTTACCTTTGAGGCATGTGAAAGGATTGACAGGAAAAACGGAGAACTGGGTTTAAAGGAAAACGGAGATTTTGTGAAGAAGCACAATCGAGAGGACAATCTCGTTAAGGGTTTAATGTCGGTCCATACCCTCTTTACTGCAGGCAGGGGCTTTCTTGAAAAAGCCAGAGCCATGGCGGATAAACTCGGCTGTGATATCCATATGCATCTCTCGGAAAGCTCCTTCGAGCCGCATTGGGCTCTTAAACATTACGGAAAGCGTCCCGTAATGGTCTACGATGAGATGGGCTTTTTAAGTAAAAACGTTCTTGCATCCCAGGGTGTGCAACTGGATAAAGAAGAAATTGATATTATTGCCGAAAGGGGTGTAAGACTTGTGCATATACCTCTTTCAAACTGCGAAGTTGGAGGAGGGGTGGCTCCGGTTCCCCTGTGTCTCGAAAAAGGCATTCCCATGGGACTGGGAACGGACGGTTATATAAACAATTTTTTCGAGGTGATGAGGGGGGCTTTCTTAATCCACAAGGCCCATAATCAGGATCCTGCTACGATGCCTGCAGAGAAGGTCTACCGGATGGCTGCATCCGGAGGAGCCGAAGCACTGGGAAGGCCGGAATTGGGAAGACTTGCCCCCGGCTGCAAGGCCGATCTTATCACCATTAGACTGGATACACCGACACCGGTTAACGAGAGTAATATTTACGATCAAATCGTTCTGTTTCGTAATCCCGGTGATGTGATAGATGTAATTGTGGACGGGAAGTTTATTAAAAAGAAGGGAGAAATCCTCACAATAGACGAGGAGAAGGCCAGAGCGGAATTACGCATTTCGGCAGAAAAGTTCTGGGGAGCAACAGAATGAGCCTGGAATTACAAACCGAGCTGTTAGGACATACTCTGCAGAGCCCACTCATTCTCGGATCGGGTCCTTTAAGTTACAGTGCCGATGGTATTATACGGGCTCACAGAGCAGGTTTCGGTGCGGTTACAACCAAGACCATTCGTGATGAAACAGCAATCAACCCTTTTCCCCACATCGCCTTGAGTGGGAAGGACACCATGATCAATGCGGAGAAGTGGAGCGATTTACCGGCCGAGCAGTGGATTGAGGAGGAGATTCCTGAAGCTAAAAAAAGCGGAGTAACACTCATCTGCAGTATCGGCCACACTCCCGAAGAGGTGAAACACTGGATTGTTCCGGTTGATAAGGCCGGCGCTGATATTATCGAGCTTGTCTCCTATCTGCCGGAAACGATAGTTCCGATGACGGTAAAAGCCAAAGAGCTAACCACCAGGCCGGTAATTGTGAAGTTGAGCCCCAACTGGCACGATCCTGTAGGCATGGCGAAGGCCGTTCTTGAGGCCGGGGCCGACGGTATAACGGCAATGGATTCAGTAGGTCCAGTGTTGAGAATCGACATCCGTACGGCCCGGCCCATGGTTGGGGGAGAACGCGGATACGGCTGGCTTACAGGATCTGCCATCAAACCGATTGTATTGAGATATGTTGCAGAGATAGCCGCACTTTCGAATAAGCCTATAATCGGGATGGGGGGAATCATGACAGCGGAAGATGTGATAGAAATGTTCATGGTCGGAGCCACACATGTGGGGTTATGTACGGCACCCATTTTGAGAGGATTGGAGTATATCGGAAAGCTCCACAGAGGCATTGCCAGGCTCTTGAATGATCTGGGGTATGTTGCTCTTGCCGATGTAAGGGGAGTTGCACTGAAGAATCTGCCTCAAAAGGAAATAGCGGATAAGTTTAACTTTAAGTTTGATCGGGATGCATGCAATTCCTGTATGCGTTGTGTGCAGGTGTGTCCTTACCAGGCACGGGCACTAAGTAAAGATCTAGAAATGGAATTAAACGAAGATCTCTGCAGGTATTGTGGATTGTGCACAACCGTATGTAAACCGGGAGCTTTGAGGGGAGAGTTTACATGAAAACTGCTTTTAATCGGTACCTGCGTACCCATATACCAGGTGGAGCATTGACTGCACGCCAGAAAACGCCGTCGCCGATTGATGACATATTTGGCGTACCCATAGACCCGGGTGGAGCATTGACTGCACGGGCGGTAGACTAACCAAAGGAGGACTGATTTTCTGAATGGCTCTTACTGCTTACATAGATCTTACCAGCGGCAAAATCCGGATGGAAGAGACAGAGTCTAAGGTGCTTAAGAAGTTTTTAGGCAGCAGGGGTTACGCAGCAAAACTTCTCTACGATCACACCGGACCCGAAACCGAACCCCTGGGCCCTTATAACCTTCTTATTTTCTCAACAGGGCCACTTACGGGTACACCATGGCCCACTTCTGCAAGGTACACCGTTACCGCAAAATCACCCTTAACCGGTGTATACGGATATGCCAACTCCTCCGGGTTTTTCGGGCCGGAGCTAAGGAAGGCAGGCTTCGACGCCCTCGTTTTTTCCGGTGTCTCGGCATCGCCGGTTATGCTTCTTGTACAGGACGCAGAGTTGCGCATCCAGGAGGCGGAGGAGCTCTGGGGTAAAACGACCGAAGAGACGGAGAGAGAGCTGAGAGCTCGATATCCGGGCAGCAGGGTTGCCTCTATCGGGCCGGCGGGAGAGAATCTGGTAAAGATCTCTTCCATTATAAACGATTACGGCAGGGCTGCGGCCAGATGCGGAATGGGTGCTGTGATGGGTTCCAAGAGGCTTAAGGCAGTTGTAGCGATTGGAAGTAAACCGGTCCCTTATCCGCCGCAGTTTAAAGAGATTGCCAGGGAGATGATGAAGAAGACCGGAAGGCATCCAGGATCAAAATCCTTGCGTCGCTGGGGAACCGCCCATCTCATTGATCCTAAGAACATAAGCGGCGATCTTCCGACCAGAAACCACCAGTTTACCCAGTTTTCCCGTGGCCAGATGGTAAATGCAGGGAGCCTGGACAGGTATCTGGAGAGAAACGACGGGTGTTTCTCCTGTCCGATCAGGTGTTCCCGCTTTACCAGGGTTGAGAAGGGTAAGTACAGTTGTAACACCGAAGGGCCGGAGTACGAGACGATCGATTCTTTCGGTCCCATGGTGGATAACGACAACATGGAACTTATTATCTACTGTAACCTTCTCTGTAACCGGTACGGGATGGATACCATTTCCACTGGAGTTTCGATAGCCTTTGCCATGGAAGCTCATGAAGCGGGGCTTCTAAACGATGAGGAATTGACTCTCAAGTGGGGGGATGAGGAGACTATAACCGGACTCATCGAAAGGATAGCCTTCGGAAGGGGCATGGGGAATTTGCTCGGCAGGGGAGTGCGGGAAGCTGCTGCAATCATAGGAGGGGAAGCCTGGAAGTATGCCATGCATGTAAAGGGGCTCGAGCTCCCCAGGCAGGAGCCCAGGATCTGTAAGGGAATGGCCTTAGGACATGCAACATCAAACAGGGGGGCGGATCACCTGTATGCGCTTCCTACCATAGATTTAACAGGAAACGTGGAAGCGGCCGAGAAGTTTTTCCCGGAATATATGCCCGAAATTTTAGAACCTAACGATGAAACCTACAAGCCGGAGATGAACATACTTACAGAAGCCTACTGTGCCATCTCCGATGCCCTTGGTGTGTGCAAGTTTTCAACAACCGAGAACTTTTCCCTCTATCCGGAAGACCTGGCAGAGGGTCTTACAGCGATTACCGGGTTTAATTATAATGAAGAGAGCCTTTTAAGAGCGGGAGAGAGAATTGTGAATATCGAGAGGATGTACAATTGCAGGCATGGGCTTGAGCGAAAAGACGACATGCTGCCCCCGCGGTTCCTTAAAGAAGGTGCAAGAGTTTTCAACCTTGCGAACGGAGACCTTATAAAAGAAGGGTTAACCGTAAATCTCGATTACATGCTCGATAAATATTACAGACTCAGAGGCTGGGATCCGAGGGGCATTCCCACTACCGAAAAACTGAAAGAGCTGGGTCTGGAAGAATTGATAAAAGACCTGCAGGTGCAGTTTTACAGAGAGGTAAGGGCGGATGAGTTATAAAGTCATAACCAGACCTCTTAAAAGGATAGATGCCAGAGAGAAGGTAACCGGAGAGGCAAAATTCGGAGCAGATCTTAACTTTTCAGGCCAGCTTTACGCCAAGACCGTATACAGCAGGTATCCCCATGCAAGGGTTTTATCCATAAATACCGAGAAGGCCGAAGCACTCCATGGGGTAGAGGCGGTTATAACAGCAGCAGATGTACCAGGAGAGAACGAACTCTTCGGTAGATTTCCGGTGTTTGCAGAGAAGGAGGTGAAGTATACAGGTGATGGAGTTGCCATGGTAGCAGCAACTTCTAAGTCAATTGCAGAGAAGGCGGCCTCCCTTGTGGAGGTTGAATACGAGGAGCTTCCTGCTGTGCTTACTATCGAGGAGGCGCTTGCCCATGGGGCAGCTCTTGTTCATACCGATGCCCCTGGTAATTTTATTGAGAACACCCACCATTTGATGCGAGCTGGGGATGTAGAGAGAGGTTTCGAGGAGGCCGATATAATCCTTGAGAAAACATACCGCACACAGTTCGTTGAGCACGGCTACATTGAGCCGGAAGTGGTTATCGCATTACCCGAACCGTATCGCAGAGGAGTGGAGATACATGGCTCCATTCAGAATCCCTATTCCATAAGGGAGAATGTTGCCAGGGCACTGAACCTGCGTATAAGCGAAGTAAGGGTTATCCCCGGCAATCTGGGAGGAAGTTTCGGCGGTAAGGACGAGTCGGTGATGCTCATGGCGGCAAGGACCGCAATAACAGCACTTAAGACCGGAAGGCCGGTAAAGATGGTCTTAACCAGGGAAGAGAGCATCCTGGAAAGCGCCAAGCGCCACTCCTACAAGGCAAAGTATAAGATCGGTGCAAGGAAGGGCGGGACAATAGTGGCACTTGAAAATACCATCTATACCCAGGGCGGGGCTTACAACAACAAGGCCCGGTTTGCAAACTGGCGGGCTTCCGTGCATGCGGCAGGCCCTTACAGAATCCCCAATGTAAAAACAGACCTCTACGGTGTTTACACCAACACCATCTACGGAGGAGCTTTCAGGGGTTTTTCCGCTCCCCAGGTCGTATTCTGCAACGAATCACTTATGGACGAGCTCGCTGCCGAGCTGGGTATATCCCCGAAAGAGATAAGGCTCAAGAACTGTCTTAAACCAGGAGATGAGCTCGTTACTGGACAGGTGCTTAGACCGGGGAAGATTCCCGCACCACTTAAGCAGATGATCGAGGAAGTATGCTCAAGAAGTGATTTCGACCGTAAGCGAGAGGAGTTTTCTGCAGGAAACAGCGGAGATGAGCCTGTGAAGAGGGGGATAGGGCTTGCTTGTACCTTTCGCGGAACCGGTCTGGGAGGCGAGGGTATTGATACGGCAGGAGCCACGGTTACCATAGAGAAGGACGGAAGTGTTAATATCGTAAGCAACCTCAATGAGATGGGGCAGGGGATGCGTACAGCCCACGCCCAGATTGTTGCAGAAACCCTGGGCATCTCCTACGGGAGAATAACTTTTTCTCCCACCGATACTTCTGTAGTACCCGACGGAGGTCCTACCGTTGCCTCCAGGGGGACGCTGGCAGGCGGGAATGCCATGCTGATTGCCGCACAGAAGCTTAAAGAGCGACTGCTTATGGAGGCGGGAAAGATTCTCAATTGCAGTTGGGAGGGGCTCGTAATTGAGGATGAGATTATACAATACCGGGGCAAGGAGAAACTTTCCATCACCTTTGATGAACTTATTCCAAGATGCATCATGGAGAGGGGTCTTACTCTGAGCGCCCAGGGCTGGTACAACCCCGGACCTGAAGAGCTCGATCCCGAAACAGGCAGGGGGAATGCCTATCCTTCCTACATATACGGTTGTGCGGTAGCCGAAATAAGAGTAAACACTCTAACCGGCAAGCTCGATGTGGATAGGATTACCGCCGCCTATGAGCTGGGGCGGGTGATAAACCCGCAGATTGTTAAAGGGCAACTGATGGGTGGTCTTATCCAGGGCATGGGATACGGTATCATGGAAGATACCGAGACTAAAGAGGGATATTTAATTACCCGCAATTTTGATGAGCTCATGCTTCCCACATCCCTGGATATTCCCGAGATAGATATAATTTTATACGAAACCGATCAGAATATCGGTCCCTATGGTGCCAAGGGAATCGGCGAGATAGGTGTTGAACTGTCTGCACCGGCCATAGCCAATGCCCTTTTCCATGCCACGGGGAGAAGGGTAAGAGAGCTTCCCATGAACCTGGAGCGGGTTCTCCTTGGCAGGGCTCTTAAAAGATAAAAGGTTAGCGCGGCTGATAAGTCGTCGACCCCAGGGCTATCGATTCTATACACTGGTTCGCCTGCTCAGGGGGCCGGTGTGCATCTGACCTACTGCAGTGGGGTGAATTAAAACGCTGGACTAAAAACTGATAACGAGAGAGGGAGCAAGAAATGGGAACCCGACTGCGCTGGGGCGAATTGAAAAGCTAAACAAAAACGGCGGAACAGGAGGAAATATTGCAGGAGTTCGATTTTGTTAAGGCAAAAAGCTTAGACCATGCCTGCACCATGCTTGCCGGGAAAAGAGGCAGGGCAAAGGTTATTGCAGGCGGAACAGATTTAATGATCGGTCTGCGTAATCATCGGCTCTCCGAAGAGGTGGATACAATCATGGATATAAGCGGAGTGGGAGAGCTTGCATACATAAGAGAAGAAGGGGAGCTTATAAGAATCGGTGCAGGCACAACCCATGCAGAGCTTGCTTTAAGCAGTATCCTTTGGGAGGCGGCTCCTGTCCTCTCAATGGCTGCTAAATCGATAGGTTCTCCCCAGATTAGAAACAGAGGCACTATCGGAGGTAATATCATTACATCGGCGCCCTGTGCCGATACAGTACCTGCGCTGCTCGTGCTGGATGCAGCCCTCCTCCTGCGACGAGGAGAGTCGGTAAGGCAGGTTCAGATTGCGGATTTCTTCGAAGGTCCTTACAGGGTTAAGGCGGCAGAGGACGAGCTGCTTCTGGAAATCTCCTTCCGGAGACTGCGGGATGGGGCAAAGAGTCTCTTCGACAAACTCACACGAAGAAATGCCCTTGCCAAGGCCAGGATGAACATTGCAGTAATCGCCCTGCAGGATAAAAATAAAGTGGTTAAAGATTTGCGTATTTCTCTGGGCTCAACAACACCAATTCCGTGCAGATTTACCGATGCGGAGAGACTTTTCCTGGGGAAGGTACCCCGGAGAGAAGATTTTCTTAAAGCTGGACAGATAATCTCCTCGGAGATGGTCGAAAAATCGGGATACCGATGGTCAACCGACTATAAGAAGCCCGTTGTAGAAGCCCTTACCGCGGCGGCTCTTAAGAGAGTCCTTAAGGCAGAGTAGATGAAAAAGATAAGGGTCAGCTTACGAGTAAACGGAAGGATTTTTACATTAGAGACCGATCCGAACAGGCGGCTCATAGATGTGCTCCGGGAAGATCTTAACTTCACGGGAGTTAAGGAAGGATGTGGAATAGGAGAATGCGGAGCCTGCACGGTACTCATGAACGGAAAGCCGGTTAATTCATGCCTTGTCCTTATCGGGCAGGCGGAAGGCTCGGAAGTGGTCACCATCGAAGGTCTTAAGGGGAAAAACGGGGAGCTCCATCCTCTGCAGGAGGCCTTTATCGAGGCAGGGGCCGTGCAGTGCGGATACTGTATACCCGGAATGATACTGAGCGCAGAGGCTCTGTTGCAGAATAACCCCCACCCCACGGAAGATCTTATAAAGGAAGCAATCTCCGGAAACCTGTGCAGGTGTACCGGATACAGGCAAATAATAGATGCCGTAAAAATAGCAAGCAAAAAAATTGCAAGAAAGGAGTAAAAAAGGAATGTACAGCAGCTTCAGTAACAAACACCTTATCACAACCCAGGACTGGACTGTAGAAGAGATCGAGAAATGCCTGAACACAGCTAAAAGATTAAAAGAAAATAGACAACTCAACATTCCCCACGATCACATTCTTCGCTCGAAAACTTTCTTTATGCTTTTTTTCGAAGAATCCACCCGTACCAGGAACTCCTTCGAGGCAGGTATAACACAGCTCGGAGGACACGCCATATTCCTCACTCCCAGAGCCACTCAGATCGATCACGGGGAGACCGCAAAGGACACGATAAAAGTCCTTACCAGGTACGGAGACGGAATAGGGATAAGGAAGACCTACGGAGAGGGAAACCGCTACATGCGGGAAGTAGCCCGATACTCGGAGATTCCCGTTATAAACATGCAGTGCGAAGACTATCATCCCACACAAGCTCTCGCCGATCTCTTGACCATAAAGGAGAAGTTTGGAGATAACCTTAGAGGGAAGAAGTTTGTAATATCCTGGACTTATGCTCCTAACTATATTCGACCTCTCTCCATGCCCCAGTCTCTTATACTTTTGATGCCCCGCTTTGGGATGGATGTTACGCTGGCACACCCGGAGGAGTTTTCCCTTAAACCCGAAATTGTAGAGCAGGCAAAGGCCAATGCCCGGGAAGCAGGAGTCAAGTTTAACATCGTAAGCAATATGGAAGAGGCCTTCGAGGATGCACACATAGTGTATGCAAAGAGCTGGGGGCCGATAATGCACACCAAAGATAAGAAGGAGGGACTTGCCCTCATAGAGAAGTATCCCGACTGGATGGTGGATAAAAGAAAGATGGAAATAGCCCTTAAAGAGGCCATATATATGCACTGCATGCCCGCAGACCGGGATATAGAGGTTACCTCCGAGGTTCTCGACGGCCCGCAATCGGTAATCTACGACGAAGCCGAAAACAGGCTTCATATAAACAAGGCACTAATGGCCCTCACCATGGCTCATATTTAAGGAGGAGCTGCACCAAGAGGGTTTTGGTGATTGGGGGCAGGGTTGGGATGTCCTGGATGGTAAGAATCGTGGAATAATGTGTCCCGGTTTAATATTAGTTATCCGGGATCCGGATTCCGGGAAAACCACCTGAAATCGAGAGTTCTACACCGTTTAATGTGGCCTTTTTAAAGAGTATATTCACGTTCAGGTAACTGTGCTCGGCGGGCATATTGAAGTCAAACTCCAGGCTCTGTCCTAGCTCGAAATCGGGAGAGGCAATCACCTTTACAGTGTGTCTTCCGGCTGGGAGGGAGGGAATCCTTAACTGATTGGAATAATCCACAGAGCCTCGACGCCCTTTTATGCTTGGAACCATGGCGGAGAATCCCACAAACTCCCCGTCTATATATACGGAACTTCTGTGAGGTTCGGTTTCGATCCACAGGTCTGCCGGGATATCGCTCTCTCTGGCACGAATTACCGTTTTATATCCGGCTCTGGACTCGGCCCTGCAGGTCCATGTACCTTTCTCGAAATCTACCTCTACCGTGTGGGTACCTGCATCGAAACCATCGATTTTAACGGGGCTTCTACCGTAACTTCTACCATCGATTCGAACGGCTCTTCCGGGAGGCAGGGAAGAAATCACATAGCTTCCTTTTTCCGAATAGATGCTGTTAAAGGCATTGTAATGATATCCTGCTACCTCACTGTAAATATCCGGAAGCGCCTTCGAGTAGGCAATATCTCTGTAAAGACCGTTTGTTGCATCTGAGAGGTCTCTCAGGCTAGAATGATCGAGCTCGCCCAAGCCCACTCCGTATACGAATATCCCCTCTCCAACGTTCATGCTCCGGATATCTTTAAGGCTGTGAGTGCTTTCATTATCCATCCCATCGGTAAGGTAAACAATCACCTTGAAACCTTCCACCTCGGATAGCAGGTGTGCCGCCTTTACAATTGCATCGTAGAGCCTTGTACCTCCCCCTGCTCTTAACCGGTAAACCCTGTCTGCCAGTTCTCTTTTATCATGCGTGAAGTTCGAGGCTACCCTGATACTACTTCCGAAGTCGATAGCAGCAATCCGATCGTCGGGCCGCATTCTGAGAAGAAACTCCACTACTGCAGCCTTGGCGTAATCAAGCGGAGAACCCTGCATGCTTCCGCTCCGATCAATGACCATCACAAAGTAGTTTATAAGTGGTTGACGGATCAAGGTTCCGCATTCCTGGCTGAATCCGGAGACTGCCAGTGTAAAAAAAGCGAGGAGAAGAATGATTTTTTTCACAGTATATGCCCCCCTTTATTACCAGGCTATATCTATAAATATAGTCTTCTTTGCAGATATTTCAATAGGAATTAATTATTTCCATCCTATTTTGTTGATGGAAGGATAATTAGTGTTCCTCTTGCCTGGTCCTGTATGAGAGATCAGATTGTCCGCTGTTTCGATACGGTTTTCCAGGACAATACAGGTGTTTCTTGGTTTTTTTCCTTCTTTAAAATCTTTATTGATTTTCTCCGAAACCATGGTAAAATAATATATAGAAGGTTTCAGATATTGATATATTCAGTTTAGGACTGTCGGCAGAGAACCTCTAAGCCTTGACCCTGTGCCGGCAATTTTAAAGAGAGGTCTTGATGAAAAAAAGGATATTAGCGGCTTCTCTTTTACTTTTACTCATTTCCCCTGGCTCCTTTTGCTATGAAATTACCGCAAAGCTTAAAAACTTCCTCGATGAAATAGGAAAGACTCACTACGAGGTCTTAAGGGTAAGGTTCGGCAACTTCACCTACGAGTACAGTTCCCTTGCAGACTCTTTCTCCCGCTTCCTCGAGGAGAAGCTTAAAGGCGGCATAGCACAGAGCGATTACTTCGAGCTTTTCGCCCGGGATGCCCTGGAAATCTCAATCCGGCCTTTAAGGATGTCTACGGAGGGCTTTTCGGTGCAGAGGGGATTAAGGCTCTTACCCGCGGTCTTACCGTTGAGCAGAGGCAGGGAGACCTGGCGGAGAAACTTAAAAGGTATACTATTGTAGAATAGAAGGAGGAGGGCTTTATATGAAAGAAAGAAGGGTATTGGCTTTTATTCTTTTTCTCTTTTTTCTTTTAACAGGCCTTAAGGGGTTAGCGGAGGAGAGACGCATAGCCCTGGTAATAGGAAACAGTGCTTATAAGGGCTCCCCTTTAAGGAATCCTGTAAACGATACAAAGGATGTCTCGAGGCTGCTTACGAGCTTGAGCTTCGATGTGGAGACACTGCTTGATGCCTCACGTATGGAGATGGACGATGCGATATACAGGTTTGGTGTAAAACTCAAGGAGGGCGGGGTGGGGCTTTTCTTCTATTCGGGGCATGGAGCGCAGCACAGGGGGGAGAACTACCTTATTCCGGTTGATGCGATGATACGGAGTGCGGTGGAGCTTCCCTACAAGGCGGTGCCTGCAGGGCTGGAATTGATGTAAAGGGAGCCTTCGATTTGATCGGGAAAGAGGTTGCCCAGAGCACCAGGGGCATGCAGAGGCCTGCCCCTAAGGTACAAGAAGGCTTCGTGCTGGTTGAGGCTGGAAGCTTCCGGATGGGCTCAAATGACAGCGACTCGGATGAGAAGCCGGTACACACGGTGCGGATAACCAGGGACTTTTATATAAGTAAGTACGAGGTAACCCAGAGGCAGTGGAGAGAAGTTATGGGGAACAATCCGTCCTACTTCAAGGGTGACGAACTGCCTGTAGATAATGTGTCCTGGTACGATGCGGTTGAGTTCTGCAACCCGCTTTCCCGCAAGGAGGGGCTTGAGCCTGAATACAACATAAGCGGTAAGGATGTAACCTGGAACCGTTCTGCCAACGGCTACCGGCTTCCCACGGAGGCGGAGTGGGAGTATGC
>Ga0180301_10001867_pt1 | contig 16525 bp, 16 predicted proteins | sample GuaBasSediGuay16_FD_121797 | JGI IMG/M metagenome (GOLD analysis project Ga0180301, IMG submission 121797) | Subseafloor sediment microbial communities from Guaymas Basin, Gulf of California, Mexico - Guay16, Core 4569-2, 12-15 cm | ecosystem: Environmental > Aquatic > Marine > Hydrothermal... | reverse complement strand
TGGGCGCCTATGTATGGCTTATTCACAAGATTTCCTTTGTAATAATTGGGGCCGCCCAGTTTGACACCCAATTCCCCTGCAAAGGCTGCCTCCGGGAACCCGGCATTTGGGCTAATATGGTTTTTTGCTTCCCTTATTGCTGTTATAAAGGTCTCTCGCCCAGGGCCTTTCATTATAATGGCCGCAAGGGAAATAATCAGAATCGAAAGTCGGGCAGGGATAAAGTTGGCAACATCATCCAGGCGTGCTGCACACCTTCCGAATTTCAAATACCTTTCATCTTTGTAGCCCACCATTGAATCAAGGGTGTTGATCATTTTGTAGGTTAAGGCAAGAGGCGCTCCCCCTACTGCCGCAAAAAACAGGGGGGATACAACACCGTCTACCAGGTTTTCCGCTACGCTTTCCACCGTTCCCCTCATTACGCCCTGCTCATCAAGTGGTTCCACATCCCTTCCAACGATATGAGATAGCTTATGTTTTGCCTCTTGGAGTTTTCCGCACTTCAATGTTCTGTAAATATCCATGGCTGCTGATCGTAAAGACTTGACTGAGAGTGTATAGTAAATAAATATAATCTGAATGATTACATAAAGATATAGGTGAATAGTCTTGACAATAAAAAGAATCCCCCATGTTATCATGAATGTTCCAATCACAAGCGATATTGCAAAGAGACAACCAGAGGCAGTCAGACTAAAGTTAAATCTTCTAAAATACGGCTCCCATCGCTGTATCCACTCACCCATCCATCTAATTGGATGGGGAAGCCATCCTGGATCTCCCAGGATTAAATCGAGGAGAAAGGCCATGGGCAATAGGCACCAAAAGGGAGCGATTTCCATATCAGGCAAAGATCTCACGGAGTTTATCAGCAACCATAGCGTTGATCTCTGAACTTTTTAGGCTGATCCGAACAAACCGATCAGAAAGGCCTGTAAAATTGCTACAGTCACGCAGTAAAACTCGATGTTTAGCCATTATTGAGCAGAGCTGAGCAGCATTAAAGTCTTTTTTTATCTTAATCAGGATAAAGGATGCCATACTCGGGAAAGGCTTCAGGGATTTCGTGTTTTTAAGGCTTACTTCAAGCAAATGCCTCTCATTTACAACAAAGGCCTGCGTCTTCTTAAGAAAGTTATCGTCCGCCAAAACATGCTCCAGCAAAAAATGTCCGGCAATCTGGGCCAAACTATTCACACACCATGGTTGGTAAAGCCGTTTGAATTGCTCTATTATTTCCGATGAAGCAATCAAAAAACCGAGTCTTAACCCCGGTATACCAAAAATTTTAGAGAATGAGTTTATGACAATGACATTTGAAAGCCCAGCCTGGATCAAAGTCGTTTCATCATACTCCTCTGTAAAAGGTAAATAAGATTCATCAACCAAAAAACGGATTTTTGGATAAGCTTCAAATAGTTTTACCAAATCTGTTCCTGTAATCAGGCTACCAGTCGGATTATTTGGATTACAGATAAAGACCGTATCTACATCACTAAAACAGGCGCTAATATCCATAATATTAGGCTGAAACAGTTCCGCCTCCCTTGCCATGAAGTATTGGCAGTCTATTTCGTGCATCTGACAGGCATCTCCATAATCCGCATAGGTAGGGCCCACTATAAGGGCTTTTTTAATCTTAAGGATCAAAGGCAGGGTGTATATAAACTGGGTTGTCCCATTGCCGGCCAGAACCCGATCTTCGCTTATTTTATGGTGACTTGCAAATGCCTTTACAAGACCTTTGCTGTCAACCTCCGGGTGGTTATTAATCACCACAAGGTTTTCTTTCAGATATTCAATGAGTCCGGGGGCAATCCCGAGGGGATTTGTATTGTTGCTCATATCAATAATATCATTTGGTGAGCAACCAATACTCTGCGCTATGTCATAGATATTTCCGCCGTGACCTCTAATCATTGGCCCACTCCCAGGCATGCAATCAAAAATAGCCCTCCCTCCTCAATTTCTGCCATAGCGCCCAGCATGTCTCCTGTAATGCCATTCATACGCCTTTTGTAGTAAAAGAGGATAAGGGTAGTCATAAGAATAAACAAAGCATTGAGCCAAATAGCCATTAATCCCAACCACAATGAAATACATATTGGCAGAAGAATAATAGATAAGGCATATATGGGAGGTTTATCAGAAAAGAAATCAGCGCCCAGTCCGCCTTGAGGCCTTCCATACCCTAAAAATTTCATGCCGAACATCATGGCACCCCGTGAATATGCCGGTATTATGAGAAGATATAGTGCCCTATGGTCCCCTAAAGAACTAATTCCAGCCCATTTAATGACCAATATAAAGACAATGGCAAGCAACCCCATTACACCAAGGCGGCTATCCCTCATGATTGTCAAGGCCTGCTCAAGAGATCTATGGCTGAGCATACCATCTGCCGTATCCCCCAATCCATCTAGGTGAAGGCCGCCGGAAAGGACAGCGAGAAACAAAACATCAAGCACCGATACAATGGTAACCGGCCATAACCTTGAAAATACATAATCGCCAAGCACAAGCAGGAATCCAATGGCCAGCCCAACAACAGGAAACCAGGGTATTGTTTTGGGAGCATCAAAGTCTCGAGGCTTTCCCAATGGCAGGATGGTCAAAAACTGTAATGCTGAAATAAATTGTTTCATTAAATCCCATATGCTTGAGGTACATAAAATTATTCCTCCTTGCTTACCTCAGCTTCCTCAAAGGTTAATACCTCGTTAATTATGCGAGCCCCTGCCTCGATTATATGCATGGCCAATGCAGCCCCAGTGCCTTCTCCTAACCTCATCCCGAGATTGAGAATTGGAGAAAGCCCTAAGTAGTTAAGCATAATTTTATGGCCCTGTTCCTCTGACTGATGACCTGCAAACATGTAGTCACTGACAGTGGGGCAGAGACCATAGGCTATAAGAGCGCCAGCGCCTGAAATAAATCCATCGATCACAACAGGTCGTTTAAAAAAGGCTGCTGCCAGAATAGCGCCTGCAATAGCCCCTATTTCAGAACCACCTACCTTTGCCAAAACATCAACAGGATCCTCTGGTTGCGGCTTATTTATCTCGATACCTATTTTTATGGCCTCACACTTTCTTTGAAAACCATTATCATCAATTCCTGTGCCTCGGCCGGTCATACTTTCCACAGGGGTCTTGGTTATAACTGCGCCAATAGCGCTTGACGGTGTGGTATTACCAATTCCCATATCTCCTGTGCCAAGGAGTTCCAATCCCTCTTCAAAAAGCGCTTTTGCTGCCTCGAAGCCTTTTAAAATGGCGGACTCTGCTTGATCCCTGGTCATGGCAGGCCCTTTGCTGAAATCTTTGGTCCCCCTGGCAATCTTGCTGACAATCAAACGGTTCCCTTTAGAGGTTTGTTGGGGTATATCAGGGATGATTCCCATATCCATTACTATGACCCGGGCGCCAATCTGGCGGGAGAGGACATTGATCCCTGCCCCACCCCTCAGGAAGGTTTTTACCATCTCGCCAGTAACAACCTGGGGGTAGGCGCTTACATTAGATCCAGCTATACCATGGTCTCCCGCCATAATTAAAAAGGCTTTTTTGTCCACTGACGGGGTTAATGTTCTCTGGATTCCGCATAACCTCTCCCCAATACCATGGAGTTCCCCTAATGCCCTTTGGGGCATTACCAATTCAGATGTGCGCATCCTTGCCTGTTCAATAAAATCCTTGTCTGCTCCTTCAATGCCTGAGATTATTTCCGATAACTTCATTGCGCCTCCTATCAATTGAATTAAGAAATTCTATCTAAGTTTTCCTTTTATCACATGTGGCAGGCCTGCAACGGTCAACACTACAGCGTCTGAACATGCAGCCACCCTTTGATTCAAAATACCGATAATATCACGAAATTCTCTTGCCATCTTATTTTCCGGCACAATCCCTGCGCCTACCTCGTTGGATACCACTATAATAGATTGATCCACCTTCTTCATCCCTTCTATTAAATTCTCTGTGCGGGATATAATCTTATCCTCTGTTTCTCCATCCATTAACAGATTGCTGATCCATATGGTAAGGCAATCAATTAAAACTAATTCGTAATTGGTGTTTAAAGAGACCAAAGTTTCAGTAATATTTGTCGTCTCCTCTATGGTTGTCCAATCAGGTCCTCGGGCCTTTCTGTGCTGCGCAATTCTCCTTTCCATCTCATCATCCAGGGCCTGAGAAGTAGCTAAGAAAATTTTCTTTCGATATTGTCTATTCGCATAATCTAGGGCAAACCTACTTTTCCCGCTTCTGCATCCACCAAGTACAAAAACTATCTCTTTCATGGCAGCCATAGATATTGTATGCATAATTATTGTAATTCGATTATATTTTATATGAAAGTGCCTAAAGTGAACTAAATTGCCTAAAATTAAGGTCTTTACTACTCAACTACTCAACTACTCAACTACTTTCATCCTCCGTTGTGGCCGCAGGACATGGAGGTTTGTTAGCAAAAATTTCTTTTCCTTGCCACTACATCTCTCCTATCCTCTTTGTCATAGCCTTGCATTTTTTTTCATATTTTTAGCAATAAAAAATCCCTGAATCAATAATATTGATCCAGGGATTTCCCTTTTTTATCCTCAAGATCTTCTGTATAATCCCAATCCACGAAGGTTTAACAGTTCAGGCAGGTCTTCTGACTTCCCCGCCCTTTTAGCGGCCTTCCCATCCCGACCCATCGAAACAGTGGCACACACTGGCTAAAAGAATTCCCTTTTCAAAAAGAAAAGGGCGAGGGGTCACAGCGGCGGGCCCATCCCCGATTTTAACGGGGTTCCCTATCAAGCCTAAAGCAGGCACCCGAACCTTTTATTAGATAGTATATGAGAAATGATCAACAGAAGTCAAGAAGATTGGCGCCTTCAAACCATTAAATTTTCTCTCCTTGACCCTTACCCCTCTTTCCCATATACTTAAAAGAAATAGATTACTGTCAAGGATTACAGGCTTTTTGAGGGAGGTATGAAAAGGTAATGGCAAAGGCCATCATGTTCCTTGGAACTGGAAGCGATGTGGGAAAATCAATCGCTGTAACAGCATTCTGCCGGATCTTTAAAAAAAGGGGCTATAGGGTTGCCCCCTTCAAGGCCCAGAACATGTCTAACAACTCCTTTGTAACTGTGGAAGGAGGGGAGATTGGCAGGGCCCAGGTAGTTCAAGCTGAGGCAGCAGGTGTACTTCCCTCGGTGCATATGAATCCCATCCTTCTTAAACCTTCATCCAACCATGGCTCCCAGGTAATCCTGAGGGGAAAGGTCTTTGGACAAATGGAGGCTATTAATTACCATGAGTTCAAGCCCAGGCTCAGACAGATTGTTTTTGAATCCTACAACACCCTGGCCAGGAATTATGATGTCATAGTCATGGAAGGGGCAGGGAGTTGTTGTGAGATGAACCTTAAGAAAAATGACTTGGTCAACTTTTCTCTGGCCCAGCAGGTTAGAGCGCCCTGTATACTGGTAGCGGATATTGATAGAGGCGGCGTTTTTGCCCAGCTCATTGGCAGCTTTATGCTTATGACAAGAAAAGAGAAGATCCTCACCATAGGATTTCTGATAAACAAGTTCAGGGGAGATCCACGGCTCTTTGAATCCGGAATTGCCTACATTGAAAAAAAAGCAGGCAGGCCGGTCTTTGGCCTTATACCTTTTTTTAAGGATATATTTATCGACTCCGAAGACTCGGTGGTAGTTCAGGAGGACAAACGAAACCTCAGGCCCATAAGCCAAAATACAATAAATATTGCAGTATTAAGGCTTCCGGGTATCTCCAATTTTACTGATCTGGAAATTCTCATGCATGAACCGGACGTGGTGGTAAACTTCCTGTTTCAGCCAAAAGAATTTGTAGCTGGATATGATATTCTTATCCTGCCAGGCACAAAGAATGTTATGGAAGATGCCCAATGGCTGGGGCGAAGCGGATGGAAAAAGGCAATCAAAGAATTTGTAAAAAAAGGAGGAAGATGCTTAGGTATCTGTGGCGGATACCAGCTTTTAGGGGAAAGAATCCGAGATCCATTAGGTGTTGAATCAGATAAAAAAGAGGTAAGGGGCCTTGGAATACTTCCCCTGGAAACAATTCTTGAAGAGAAGAAGGTCGTGCGCAAGGTTACAGGTACATGTTTGATGAATGGGAAAAAGGTGACAGGGTATGAAATCCACATGGGCAAAAGCACAATTTTAAGGAGGGTGGGCAAGCCATTCTTGAGGATACATGAGCCAGGTAACAAGCAGTTCTGGGAGGATGGCTGGTCATTGGAAGGGGATAGAATTACAGGAACCTATGTCCATGGCATACTTGATTCTCCAGGCTTCAGGGGATATTTATTAAACAGTATTCGCCGGACAAAGGACTTAAAAGAAAGGACTGCAAGACAGGGCAGACTTGACCGTTTTCACCAGTATAATAGACTGGCAGATCACTTTGAAACCCATTGCGATGTTGACAGGATCATTGAGCAGATATGAAGGCATTTCTCATTGCAGGCACCCATAGTGGATGTGGTAAAACTACCGTGACTCTTGGAGTCATGGCTGCCTTGCTGAAAAGGGGGTTCACGGTCCAGGCATTTAAGGTAGGGCCCGATTTCATAGATACAGGTCATCATCGAAGGATCACAGGCAGGGAAGCTCATAACCTGGATGGATGGATGTTAAGCCGCCAGGCCAACCAGGAGATATTTTCTCGCTATAGCCGCAGTATGGATATATCCGTAATAGAAGGTGTGATGGGTTTATATGATGGTTTCTCTGGGAGCGATGAATCCGGTTCTACTGCACAGATGGCTAAATGGCTTAATCTTCCTGTGATCCTTGTGATTGATGCATCCTCCATGGCCAGATCAGCGGCCGCAACCGCATTAGGTTTTTTTAGGTTTGATCCAGAGCTTCCTTTTGCAGGTATCATCTTTAACATGCTAGGAAGCAAGGGTCATGAAGAGATGCTCAGAGATGCTATGTCTTCTATTATTCCTGATCTTCCGGTTTTTGGATGCCTGTCCAGAGATAATAATCTGGAGATCCCATCCCGGCACCTTGGTCTTGTCACTGACCAAGAGGTTCGCATAGGTAAGGATTTGATAGAAAAACTGGCTAACTGGATAGAGACCAGCGTTAATCTTGACCATCTTCTGGAATGTATCAAAGAGATAGAATTAGATGGGGTTTACACAGCGCCTATTTCAAGACCAAAAATTAAGATCGGTATTGCACAGGATAAGGCATTCTCCTTTTATTACCCGGAAAACCTGAGACTCCTTAAGGAGGCTGGGGCAGAGCTGATTCCCTTTTCTCCCCTCAGGGATAACCAATTACCTAAGGGGCTAAAGGGTCTTTACCTCGGCGGTGGCTACCCCGAACTTTACTGTAATGCATTGGCCAAAAATGAACATCTATTACAAGAGATCAAGGAGTTCGGACTTGGTGGTGGACCCATATACGCGGAATGTGGTGGGTTCATGTTTCTGATGAAGGAAATCCGGGATTTGTCCGGAAAAGCTTATCCCATGGTGGGAATCTTTGATATGTCAGCCATGATGGATAGTCATTTAAGGGCGCTTGGATATCGGGAGGTTGTCACCCAGAAAGGCAGTGTTCTGGGGCCGAAGGGGACAAGGGTAAGGGGCCATGAATTCCATTACTCCCACATTCAGGAATCGTGCAGGGAAGAGAGGATTTATTCCATCCTAAACCGTAAGCGCTTTTCTTATAACGAGGAGGGCTTCGTTCGAAAAGGAGTTTTAGGCTCCTATATCCACCTTCACTGGGGTTCCAACCCTGGTGTGGCAAAAAACTTTGTTGATTATTGCCGTAATTACCTGCCTACCGCCCCAGCGGGGCAGGCAGGCGGATCTTAGATTTTATGAGAAATACCAGTTTTGCATTGGAACCAGGGGAAATAGAGAAAAGGTCATTTGAAATAATTGACTCAGAGGTTCCAGAGCCACGTCCTTTTGTTGGGCAAGAGTGGCGAGTAGTGAGAAGGATGATCCACACAACCGCTGACTTTGATCTCCTCTCTCTGGTCTCTTTTCATTCAGATGCCATTGAGTCCGGTATTAACTCTTTGATTAAGGGATGTACAATTGTCGCCGATACAGAGATGTCCCGCATGGGCATCACATCCAAACGAATGGATCGTTTGGGCTGTCGGGTAGAGTGTTATATAAGTGCCTCTGAGGTAAAGGAAAAGGCGTCCAGGAATCATATTACCAGGGCCTCCGCAGCAGTCGATCATGTTGTCAAACGTCTGACAGGAAGCATCTATGTTGTCGGGAACGCCCCCACTGCATTATTGCGACTTCTGGAACTCATTAAGAAGAGTGAATGCAAACCGTCGCTTATTGTGGGAATGCCCGTGGGGTTCGTGAATGCTGCTGAATCCAAAGAGCTGCTTATCAATCAAGACATGATCCCTTTCATCACCATCAGGGGCCGGAAAGGTGGCTCAGCCCTGGCTGCTTCAGTTATTAATGAACTTGCAGAGATGTCCCTTGAAAAAAAGAATGTAAAATATGGCTAAAAAACGCCTCAGACATGGCTTTACAACAGGATCGGCAGCAGCGGCCGGATCAAAGGCAGGCATCGTTTATATTGCTACCAAAAAGAACTTGAAGGAAATAGATATTCCACTCCCTGAAGCGAGGAGACTGACAATCCCTATTGAACGTATTGAGGAGATCGGAAATGGATCAAGGGTCACGGTGATCAAGGACGCCGGAGATGATCCCGATGTGACCAACCGGGCAAAGATCCGAAGCACGGTTTATTTGTTTCCAGAGGGTAAATCAGGCAGCATCGGCATTGAAGGTGGTGAGGGTGTTGGAAGGGTCACAAGACCTGGTTTGCCTATAGGGATTGGGGAACCTGCCATCAACCCTGTCCCCAGGCAGCAAATACGAGAAGCGGTTCTGGAAGGCCTTAAGGAAACGGGCATTACAGGGTCTGTTTCTGTCACCATTGATGTAGTGAACGGTGAAAAGATCGCCAAAAAGACCCTGAACCCTCGTCTTGGTATTATTGGAGGAATATCCATCCTGGGCACCCGGGGAACAGTGATACCTTTTTCTAATGAGGCCTGGATGGATACTATTACCATGTCCATGGACGTGGCCCGGGCACATGGAATCAATATCATTGCACTTTCCACAGGGGGAAGGAGTGAAAAACTGTTAATGGCGGAGAGGCCTGATATTCCAGAGTTAGCATTCATACAGGTAGCTGACTTTTTCTCCTTTTCCTTGAAAGAGGCGGCAAAAAGAGGTTTTCATGATATCCTTTATGCCTGTTTTTTTGCAAAGCTTATAAAGATGGCCCAAGGGCACCCCTATACCCATGCAAGAAGGTCCCGGATCGATTTTCAGCTGCTTTCCCAATGGGCTCTATCCCTTAAAATGACTGAAGAAAAGGCTCATGGAATAGCCAGAGCAAACACAGCGAGAGAGGCGCTGGGGATCATCCTGAAAGATCCAAAAGGGAAAAAAATTCTCCAATCTGTCGCAAAGAGGGCCATTGAGTCGGCCAGGGGCTTTGCTGGAAGATCGCCAAATCTCACATACTATCTCTTTGATTTTAATGGAAAGCTTCTGGCAGCCACATTTGAGGACGGTAAAAAATGAAACAGGTTCATGTAGTGGGATTGGGGCTAAACCACATAGATCTTCCTTTAAGTACCTCTCAAGTCATTAAGGAGGCTGAGTTTCTTGTGGGAGGAGAGAGGCTTCTTGATGTGTTCAAGGATCACCCGGCCGAAAAGATCCCTATTAAGAGTCCCCTATCCGGCATGATAACAAGGATAAAGAAGGAAGCCCTTTCAGATAAGCAAGTAGTAGTTCTTGCAGACGGAGACCCCGGATTTTTCGGGATTGGAAAACATCTAATAGAATCCTTGGGAGCTGAAAGGGTAATTCTCTACCCCAATGTGACAACCCTACAGGTAGCGGCTGCCAGGCTAAAGATCCCATGGGACGCCATCCAAACCGTGTCCCTTCATGGAAGAGATGATCTCTGGCACCTTTTGAGAGCCCTGGTTTCAAATGATTGGGTGGCGGTCTATACAGACGAACGTTTTAATCCTGCTCGGGTGGCTGATGAATTGCTACAGAGGGGTGTGGATACATTCACTATGTGGGTTTTCGAGAATCTGGGGCAAGAGGGAGAACGAATCAGGCATTTTGAGCTTAATGAGGCAGCAAAGAAAACATTTTCTCATCTTAATTTTATACTTCTGGAACGGCATAAATCTCCAGAAATCCCTCTCCATCTTGGTCTTGAAGATAATCTTTACCTGCGCCAGAAAGGACTAATCACCAAAAGAGAGATCAGGGCAGTAGGTCTTTCTGTCCTCGAGATACAACCGAACCATACCGTCTGGGATCTTGGAGCCGGTTGCGGATCAGTGGCAATTGAGGCATCTGTTCTGGCTCATGATGGGATCGTGTTTGCAGTAGAAAGGAACCCGGCAAGGGTTGAGCTAATCCGGCAGAACATCAGAAGAACAGGAGCCTATATCGTAGAGGTAATATCCGGAGAGATGCCTGAATGCCTTGAGCGCCTTCCAGAGCCGGATAGGGTATTTATAGGTGGCGGTACTGGTAAGGATACAAGAGTTCTTGAGATAGCGACCAGACGACTGAGGCCAGGAGGAAGGTTGGCGCTTCATCTTGTGCTTATGGGATCACTGAGCCGTTCCAGGAATTATCTCATGGATTTGAGGTGGCCCGTTTCAATGAGCCAGATCCAGATTTCAAGATCCAGGAGCCTGGCAGGGGATCAGCGCCTCAAGGCCCTGAACCCGGTATATGTTTTGAGCGCCACAAAACCTAAAAAGGATTAGTTAATGGAAAAGGAAAAATGTCAGGTCTATTTTATCGGAGCAGGTCCTGGAGACCCGGAATTGATGACAATCAAGGGACAAAAATGTATAAAAAAGGCCGATCTTGTCCTCTACGCGGGGTCCCTTGTGCCCTTAGATGTGATAGCCTGTGCCAGGAAAGATGCAAGGGTGTTGGACTCCTCTTCCATGACACTTGAACAAACCCATTCCCTTATCCTTGAGACAGTAAAATCTGGTGGAATTGTTGCCCGGATTCATACTGGTGATCCATCACTTTATGGCGCAATCAAGGAGCAGATGGCGCTCCTGGATAAGGAGGGAATAGATTATAAAATTATCCCTGGTGTTACAGTGTCCTTTGCAGTTGCAGCGGCCGCAAAGATTTCTTTCACTCTACCAGAGAAGACACAGACACTAATCCTCACCCGGCTTTCAGGCAATACCCCTGTCCCGGATAGGGAGCGATTGCGGGAGCTGGCCACGCATAACGCATCCCTTGCCATTTATCTATCTGCATCTAATCCGGAAGGAATAGTTAAAGAACTTTTAGCTGGCGGCTATCCCTCTGATACACCGGTTGTGGTGGGATATAAGGTTGGATGGCCAGATGAGGTTATTATTCCCACAACTATCTCTGATCTTTCTGAAGTTGTCAGAGGGGTGGGAATTCGTAGACAGGCCATTTTTTTGATCCTTCCCGGGCAAAAGGATGAGCCAACCTTTTCCAGGCTTTACAGCCAGAAATTTACCCATTCCTATAGGTCAGCCACCAACACACGAAGGCACGAAGGGTATTAAGCAATCAATGAAAAATTATCAATTATCAATTTTAAATTTTAAATTGCTAATTTTCAAATGAAAGAAACAGCCATATATGCCCTGACAAATCAAGGCGCTCGTCTTGGTAGACACTTAGCAGATCAACTACAAAGCGAACTCTTTTTGCCTGCACATCTTTCAAAATCTTTTGGAGGCATCCCCTTTGACAGCCTCATGGATGTAATAGCTAATCAATTTTCACACTATCCCAGACAAATCTTCATAGCTGCCACTGGGATCGTTGTCCGGGCTATTGCTCCCCATTTAACATCCAAGGATCAGGATCCGGCTGTTGTAGTTCTTGATCAGCAGGGTGACTTTGTAATCAGCCTTCTTTCAGGGCACCTGGGAGGTGCCAATGAACTGGCAAGGGAGGTAGCTGGACTAACCGGTGGTAAGGCCGTTATCACAACAGGCACTGATACGGCCGGAGTCCTCTCTATAGATATTCTGGCCCAGAAAAGGAACATGTCTATAGCAAACATAGAGGCAGTAAAATGGATTAATGGGGCAATTCTGGCAGGCGATCCCATACAGATTTTTGACCCCGAGGATAGATTGGGGCTAAAAACTCAGGATGTGGATAACCTTACTATTGAATGGGTAGAAAAAGAGGAAAACTGGTCAATGGGATATCCTGGGGTATGGGTGACATGGGGGAGGAAAAAACCTGGGCTAAAAGAGCTTGTTCTTCATCCCAGGTGCCTGATCGCAGGAATCGGCTGTAATCGGGGCACACCCTTTCAGGAAATTATTGGTTTTATTACCGACACGTTCAACAGAAACTCCCTTTCCCTGAAAAGCCTAAAGTGCCTCACAACTATTGAGGCCAAAAAGCATGAGAAAGGCCTTCTTGATGCGGCCAGGGAGTTTGGCGCGCCATTGATTACGTTTAGCGCCTCAGATCTTGATTCCATTGAGGTTCCCAATCCGTCAGGCACAGTAAAAAAATACATAGGAGTTTCAAGCGTATGCGAGGCAACAGCCCTGCTCAAAGCCGGGACAGACAGACTTCTCGTCCCCAAGACAAAGAACAGAAATGTAACGGTGGCAATAGCCCTGGAAAGCTGACAATCGTCAGTCTCGGTCCTGGAAATTCAGATTATCTCACTCCCAGGGCCAGAAATGCTCTGATGAAGGCAGAAGTTATAGTGGGTTATAGAACCTATATGGAGCTCATCGAACCTGTTCTTTTGAAAGGAAAGGAAACGATCTCCACTGGGATGACGCAAGAGATCCAGCGAAGCCAGTTTGCAATAGATATGGCAATTGATGGGAAGGATACAGCCATTATTAGCAGTGGTGATGCAGGTATTTATGGAATGGCCGGGCTGGTCCTGGAAATATTGTCCAAAAGAAAGACCCTTGATAAAATCGACCTTGAGATAATTCCCGGCATACCTGCGCTGGCAGCAGCTAGCGCCTTACTTGGGGCACCTTTAATGCACGATTTCGCCGTTATCAGTCTGAGCGACCTCATGACACCGTGGGAGGTAATACAATCCAGAGTGAAAGCTACTGCCAGGGCCGATTTTGTCCTGGTAATCTACAATCCTAAATCTCAAAAGAGGAACTGGCAACTGGGCCGGATAAGAGACCTGATTCTGAAATATCGCAGTAAGTATACCCCTGTGGGTATTGTAAGAAATGCCATGAGGGAAGGACAATCAATCCATATAACCACACTGGACAATTTGGATGAATCCTTAGTGGATATGCTTTCTATAGTTATTATAGGCAATTCTCGGACAAAGATAGTAGGGGGAAAGATTGTCACTCCCAGGGGTTACATGGAAAAATATAAACGTGAAGGGAAAGTCTCTAATGAAAAAGGGAACTCTATATGGAATAGGTGTAGGGCCGGGAGATCCGGATCTCATTACGGTAAAGGCAGTGCGGGTTCTTAATAATGTAGCAGTCATATTTTCAGCTACATCAACAAAGAACGCCTATTCCCTGGCAGCGGATATCGTGTCCTCCCATCTGAAAAAAGAAACACCTATTGTCCTCCTGGGTTTCCCCATGACCTATAACAAGGATAAGCTATCCATTGCCTGGGAGGAAAACGCAAGAAAGGTTATAGATTCCGTCACAAAAGGACTGGATGTGGCCTGCATAACACTGGGCGACCCCATGACCTACAGCACCTTTGGATATCTAATGAGGACAATAAAGGAGAAAGATCCTGATATTCGCATCAAGATCATTCCAGGAATAACCTCTTATCAGGCCGCATCCGCATCCGTTGGCCAGGTGTTGGTCGAGGGAGATGAATCTCTAACCATTGTTTCAGGTGCACCTGGAGCCAAAAAACTAAAAGACATCATCGATCATTCGGACAATATTATTATGGTTAAGGTATACCACCATTACAAGGAAATCATACGCACCCTGGACGAGTTGAACCTTACCTCAAAAGCTATCCTCGTATCACACTCCGGTCTGGATGGGGAGGAAATCGTCCATGACCTTAAAAAGAATACAGATAAAATTCCGCCATATCTATCAATTCTTCTAATAAGAAAGAAAGATTAATGGTTCGAGTCCCATAGATGACCAAGACACGCATATTTGAGCTTTTGGATATTAACAAAATCTTATAATATCCAAAGAACGCCTTATCCTATCGAGAAAAAATTCCCTTATTTCTTCATAAAAACCGAGTCCTTTATAAAACCGTTCCCCTTGATACTCAACGGTCAAACATTCCACGGTAAATCCGATTTCTTCTAAACGCCTTTTATAGCTGGCCTGTTCCCCCAAAAGGTCCTGTTCAACATGAAGTCCTGTAACATACATAAACGGTATAATGCGGGATCTTAACTTGATTTTGCCTGAATGAGGGGAAGAGAAATTCCCTTGAATTCTTCTAAATACACCTTCGCTGTCAGGGATCCCTTCAACCGAACAAAAAGAAACGTTGCTAAATCTCCTGGAGAGGAGGTGATCAAGCCCCAAGTAAACAATATTTGCAGAATCGTTAGACAGTGGTATGCCGTGTGCAACGAGTAAGTTTATCCCTCCTTCAGGAGAGATAAAATCTTTTGAGATAACATCCAGTACCTGTTCTACAAAATGCCATCGGTGTAAGAGACTTTCTCCTACCAGAACCTTGAGAGAGGGAAAGGCCTGGCACGTATCTGTAAGGATATCATATTCAGTTCCCGGAAAGATCAGAAGCGGCTGAACAACAACCTTGGTAAAACCTCGCTCTTCAAGGGATGCAAGGGTTTGCAAGATGCCTGCCTTACCTGTTTTTTCCCGGATTATCTCCGAGGTATATGCCCATGAAACCTCGTAATCTTTGAATTCACTATGCACTAAACTGTCGAGTAGTTGATATACAGCCTTGCCTCTTTGCGTGGTACCGAAGGCAGTAAGAACAATAGCCGGAATCTCTTTAAGCTTTTTCCGTTGTCTAAACCTTTTGATGTGCATAACAATCTCCTATATCATGTTTTTGGTTCTTCCTAATATTTTATGGCAGAAAAATTACTCCCTATAACTATCTTATCTTGCCCTCATCTAATTTACACATCTTCTGGGTTGTTTCATTTAGAAAATCTTTATCGTATGATACTCCCACAAAGGATAGATCCAGGTCGTTCAAGACTTGGATGATTTTTTTGGTGACGTCTTCATCAGGCCCTGTGGTGGGTTCATCCAATAGTAGGGCTTTAGGTCTCATTGCCAATACGGTTGCCAGCGAAACCAACCTTTTTCTCCACCGGAGAGATTATATGTCACCCGGTTTTCAAAACCTTTCAATCCGAGAATCTCCAGGGTATGTTCAACAATTTCATGGACTTCATCGTGGGATTTGCCCAGATTGAGGGGACCGAAAGCTATATCTTCGGCTACGGTGGGAGAGAAGAGCTGGTCATCTGCATCCTGGAAAAGGAGTCCAATCTTTTTGCGCATTTCTCGAAAATCGATCTCCATAGTCCTTGTTTTTCCAAAGGCCGTGACACTGCCCCGCATAGGCTTGAGAAGCCCTATCATGATGTGAAAGAGTGTGGTCTTCCCGCTTCCGTTTGGCCCTATAAGGCCAATCCTGTCCCCTTTTTGCCTGAACTCAAAACCAAACTGATCAAAGAGCATGGATCTCCCTATATAGGCGAAGCTTATTCCCTCAAGTTTTATAATAATTTTGTTGGTATCCATTGTATTACCACCAGCCCGGCGATGAATAACAAGGAAATAATCCCAAAAAGCCAATCCGATGCATGAAATTCATAGGGTTCAAGGATATAGAACTTTCCCTTGAATCCACGGCAGAGCATAGCGTTATAAACTCGCCTTGATCGTTCATAGCTTTTAAGGATAAGCATCCCTATGAGATAGGCAAAGCTCTTATAGGTGTGCAGATTGTTCCTGGGTATAAAACAACGAACCTTCATGGCATTGGTTAGCCTGACATATTCAAGATTTATGACGTGTATGTATCTATAAGAGAAGAAAAATATATGGACAAGCTTGTCCGGCACATACAGGTAATGCAGGGCGTGTACCAGCTTAAATACCGAGCACGTGGAAAGAAGCGCTATGCAGGCTATGACAATGGTGTTCGATTTTATGGTAATCAACGCGGCATAGTTAACACCCTCCTTGGAGACCTCAAGCCCGAATAAGGTAAAGAGGGTTTTGCCCGGTGTGGTGAATGGGAGAAATAACCATAATACCAGTATGAATCCATTTACCATAATCAAGCGCCAGAACACCTTCTTCAGGGGCAGTCTGGCTGCGACCAGGATCGCCAGGGCCGAAACTGCGGACACAAAAAGGATGGTCAATTCATAGGTAAGGGCCACCACAAGGGAAAACAGGGCCGCTGTGATGATTTTTAC
>Ga0180301_10001866_pt1 | contig 16526 bp, 10 predicted proteins | sample GuaBasSediGuay16_FD_121797 | JGI IMG/M metagenome (GOLD analysis project Ga0180301, IMG submission 121797) | Subseafloor sediment microbial communities from Guaymas Basin, Gulf of California, Mexico - Guay16, Core 4569-2, 12-15 cm | ecosystem: Environmental > Aquatic > Marine > Hydrothermal... | reverse complement strand
GCTGCGGCGATATTCCTTTGCCGCCGATACCACCCGATGGCACCCAACGCGCCGCCGTTCTCTACTGCGACGGTATCGAGCTTTCCCGGGACCTCTCGCCCAACGGCGAATGGCGGATACTTCTGCGGAAACCGGCTGTTATATCCGTTTCGTTGCCCGACGACGCCATTATAAACATCGATAATCGGAGATTAACAGACGGCGACAATATCGCTCTCACCGAAGGTCTTTACGGGATTAGTTCCGAACAAATCCTGCCGGGTAATTTTGCGATTCTCGGTTGTGTGCCCAATCCTTTCAACGCCGCAATGGATATAATTGTCGCGCTTCCAAACGCCGCCGACGTAGATATCGAGATTTACGACATCTCCGGACGTAAGGTCCGCTCTATCGAAAGCGAACAGCCACCCGGTATAGCGAGAATACGGTGGGACGGCTTATCGACAGACGGCAATGAGTTGCCCAGTGGATTGTATCTTGTCCGCGCAAAATCCGGCGAACGGCTCGATACCGGCCGTGCGATGCTGATAAAGTAGCCGCGAACCCGCGCATCCATTTACATATTCGTCTTTATATCCAAAATATCAAACCGAGAAACCCGATACATAATATGCACGAGGTTAATAAATTAAAACCCGCGATAAAACCGCTGCGCTACGAAAACGGCGTTCTCTATATTCTCGACCAGCGAGAACTCCCGCAAAACGAGGTCTGGCTCGAAATAGCCGAGCTCGAACCGCTACTCGACGCCGTCCGTGGACTCGCGGCCAGAGGCGCACCTCTGCTTGGTATCGCCGCTGGTTACGCCGTTCTTATCGGAATGAATAAATTCTATTCCGACAATCCCCGAAACTTGATGGAACGATATCGGCTCGTCCGTGAACAAATCGCAGAAACGAGACCTACCGCCCGCAACCTTTTCGTCACCCTCGAGCGTATGGACGACATCGTTATAAACAAGCTACCACGTGGATTGGAGAACCTTCTCGAGGCCATTCGCCGCGAAGCGGATAATATATATAAGGAAGAGGTCGAATCTTGCGAGGTTATAGCACGAATTGGTGCGCCATTGCTCGAAAACGCCGACCGCGTTCTCACACATTGCAACACCGGCGCACTCGCTACCGGCGGGGTTGGAACCGCACTCGGTGTGATTCACGCGGCGCACCTTGAAAACGGTATCGAGACGGTCTGGGTCGATGAAACCCGCCCGCTTCTCCAGGGCGCGAGATTGACAGCATGGGAGCTTTCGAGGCTCGATATTCCGTATAAAATAATCTGCGACGACGTCGCCGCGAGCCTTATGTTACGCGGTCTCGTGGATGCCGTAATCGTCGGCGCGGATAGAATCACCGCAAACGGCGATACCGCAAATAAAATCGGCACTCTTAATCTGGCTATCCTATGCGACTATTTCGATATACCGTTCTATATCGCCGCTCCCACGAGCACTATCGATATGACTTTATCGACCGGCAACGATATCGAAATCGAACAACGCGAACCGCGCGAAATTCGTGGCTGGCACGACACAATCTGGGCACCCGCCGAAGCTCCTGCGGAAAACCCCGCTTTCGACATCACGCCGATAAAATTAATCACATCGTTTATCACGGAAAGAGGGATAATCGAGAACCCGGGAACGATACTAACCTTCGATTAGTCTTCCTAACCCACGATTACCTGTCCGGTTTTTCCAGTTCCGAACCTCTTCCTATAGCATCGTCGCCGAAACGTTCGTGAATATCGTCGAGCGCCTGTTCGAGGTTTATCGAGTCGCCGTGGAACCGCTCTTTGCCGGCCAAATCGACAAAAGTCTCGTCGATAGATAGAGGTCCACATCGGGGCCGATTTCCCAGAGAATCCCGAATATCCTGTCTGAAAGCTCTCTATATCTTTTAAATCTCGGACACAGAAACACGCCCTCGGGATAAAACCTGAACGCTCGGGTTATGGGCATCCCCGAGTGAACACCAAACTCCGTTGCCTCGTAACTCGCCACGCTTATTACACCTCGCCCCGATTTTAGGTCGGCACCCACTATAACCGGTTTTCCACGGGGTTCCGGCCGGTCGAGTTACTATACCGACGAATAAAAGGCGTCCATATCGAGGTGCATTATCACGCGCCGCATAGTTTTATCAGCCTTTCCGGCAATCTATCTCTATTCGAACGGGTAACCTCGATAATTCCGCAATCGGAGCGCGATTTAATCGCATCTGCGAACGGATGACTTTTTTGCATAATCGCCGCTACAACAGGCATTTTGGAATCGAGCGCCGTAATAACCGCTTCCCTGAATTTCCGTGAGAATAATTCCATCTTGCCAATCTCGTCGATAATTAGTATCTTATTCGAGGCAAGTTCGATAGCGGGAATCGCTATTCGGTCGAACGATTCGATATCTACGCCGTAACCGCCGACGCGGTGTGGCGAGCTAAGCCCTTTTCGCGCGAGAATTCCTCGCCGGCCTTCGAAAGTAACGATATCGAACCCGATACGACGCCCGCTCTCGCGGATTTCGATAGTAATAAAACCCGATGCCCGGTCGCCGACCTTATCGGCCAATCGCTTAAGCACTGTGGTTTTGCCGACTCCGGGAATGCCGGTAATTAGGATTGCCATAATGCTCTAAGTTAACAAAATCGTATTCAACTGTCAAGAGTGAGAATCGCAATCGGAATAATTATCTCGGCTACCGCCGTTTTTGCGTGGTCTTTCGGCGATGCCGTGATAAACGAGCTTATGTGGATGGGAACCTCGCTATCTCCCTACGATGAATTCCTGGAAATACGCAATATGACCGACGAGACCGTCGATTTTTCCGAAACGCCGTGGTCGTTATATCGCGAGGACGAGTTAATGCTGGTTATCGAGGACGGTGTCCTACCGCCGAACGGTCTTTTTCTTATATGCCGCCGCGAACCGTCGAGCAGCATCATAAGCGCTACACCGGACGTCGTTTCCGGCGGCCTCGTCCTAACGAACAGCAACACCAGCTACGCTCTTTATGCCGGCCCGAACGATTCGTCTCCCATCCTCGATATCGCCGACGACGGCGAGGGTTACACGATGTCTGGAAGGTATATCCCCGAACATAGGGTCTATTGGTCGATGGAAAGAAACGACCCCCCCGGCGACGGTTCCGAACCGGATAACTGGCACGTTGCCTGCCTTACGATTGGTTTCGCTCCCGGCGCTATCGAACGCGGCACTCCCGGTTCCGAGAATTATAAAAATATCCCGCCGGATTCGCCGGAGTCGCTCCGTATCGAGCCGGCATATATCGCCGACGATACCGTAGTCGCCGCGACGGCTTTCGGGGTATCTGACTCCGATACAATCCCCGGCGACCCGATAGTTATTTTCGACTGGCTTCTGGACGATACCGTGATTGTAACGACAATCGATTCTATTCTCCCATTTACAGCCGAACTACCGAGTTCTTATACCTTACCCGGAAGGTTTTACGCAGCTCGCACTTACGTATTCGACGGCACAGATTCGTCCGACGCCTTCTATTCGGATAGTTTTTTCGTCCATTTTGAAAACGGCGACGTCGTATTCAGCGAGCTGGCCTGGGCAGGAAGTATGCGCTCCCGGTTCGACGAGTGGGTCGAGCTTCGTAACTATTCCGATAAAACTGTGGATTTCTCTCAAACCCCGTTTATGGTCAAGGCGCTGACCGCGACCTCGCCAGAGCCGGTCGATATGTTGAATATAGATTCGGGCATAATCGCCCCGAACGAGTTTTTCATCATCTCCAATTTTGCCGAGACGGAATCCACGTGCGCATTAAACACTATCCCCGACATAATCGACGAAGAGGTTTCGCTTCTCAACGGCAGACTCCTTCTTCGATTGTTCGATAACCCCAGCGAAATAGGCGGAATAATCGATATTGCCGGCGATGGCCTGGCACCTTTTGCGGGATTCGATTCCCCCGATGACTCCGCGCGATACAGTATGTCCCGAATCGACCCTCCCGGCGACGGCTCGAACTCTACAAATTGGTTCACTTCCGAAATTTCGAGAGGCTTTAAGCCCGGCTCTTTAGAACGCGGTTCTCCCGGTTCCGAGAACACTCGTAATAACCCTCCGCACCTCGAATGGGTAGGAGATGAAGGATATGTATCCGACGGCCTCGAACCGGAAACGGGCACCAAAGATACTTTTTTCGTCTGGCGAGTCGAATATTTCGATGCCGATAACGACCCGCCGGATTATGTAAACCTGCTTTTCGATAAAAACTACGATGGTGTCTGGGATTCGACGGAGGGTTTTTCCATGGCACGCGAAAACCCCACAGATACAGACTACACCGACGGGGCGGTTTACAGAAAATGGTTGCACGGTCTCGCGCCAACATCGAGTGGTTCACCCTATTCGTTTCGCGCTTCCGACGGTCTGACCGTATGCGCACTCGGGATTCCTCCGCTACCAGGGCCGGTCGTCGAACCTACTATAAAGCTCCTTATTTTCGGGACATCCTGGCGACCCGATACCGTTTTCGGGGAACCGTCTATCGTTACAAATCTCCTGCAAATGCCGATTTTAATACACAATGGCGATGTTCCTATTCAGGTCGGGCTTTCGATAACGGAGGCCGATATCTACCCGCACAGCTCGGACACCTTTTCGTTCTCCCCCGGTGGCTGGACATTCGCCGAAAGGCTCGATACCTCCGGTATAAACCTCTATAAACTTTCCGCGCTGATAATCCCCGCGCACGGCGAGGCGTTCCCCGGAGATTTCAACGACCTTTCCGAGGACCTGTTAACAAGCGAGATAAAATGGTTCGACGGCGACACCCTTGGAAGGCCTGCAGACGGTTTGTCGGCGAATTTCCCTCCGGGCGACCGTCGGAGGCTCGCGTTCCGCCTCGACCTGCCGGAAGCCGTCTACGGTTTCTACAGCCGATGGGAACATCGGATTACGGTCAGGATATATATGCGTATGCCTTTACCGTAGGTTTTACCTTGGCTTTATTCGACTGTAATGTGTTTTCTATGGCCCAAATGGAGTGTGCGCGGGCTATTCGAGGTAAATTATCCGGGACAACTAAATCAACGCGTTCTGGCTATTTTCATAATAGAGCTTACCGTCTCGCCGCTCGACGACCTCGCTTCTATCTTGACAATATATGTCCCGTTGGCGACCGGTGTCCCGCGCCTGTCTTTACCATCCCAGCGAACAATCGCGAACGCCGGCTCGACCGGTGCGGATATCTCCCTGACGAACCTGCCGGATAGGGTGAATATCCTGATAGTAACCTCCGCCGGCTCGTCGATATTGAAAGTAATATCCGTCTCGCTCTTAAAAGGGTTAGGATAAGCGAGCGGGTTGGATATGGCAAGCTCGCAGTCATCGACCTCGAAAAGGAGTTCCTCCGCGCAACCGTTGCCGAGATTATCCCAGGCCTTAACACGGACTGTGTGCACACCCGGCGATATATCTCCAATCTCGTATTCGACCCGGCCTCTTGTAAAGCTGTTTCGATAGTAGCTAAAATAGGGAGATAAATCGACCGCAGCGGCTTCGGCTCCGTCGATTGTCATCATAATCGTGTGCCCTGCCGCGCCGGAGATATTTATCCCGTTCGTATCGTAAAGCTCGCATATCAGGGTTCCACCGCCGCAAAGGACCCCAAGGTCGGCGAAACCGGGGCCTTCCAAGGTAAGTTTGATTTCCGGACAGAGGGTATCCGTGATGACGAGCGAGGTATCCCCATAGACGGGAAGACTGTCCAGAAAACCCACGCCCTCTTCGGTTTCGGAAAACGCATAAACGACGATTTTACCGCCGTTAGTATTATATGAAATATCTATCGGAGAAACGAATTCCGCCTCGAATCTGCCGTTTTCGACATCGACCGGCCCGGCGAACAGCCTGTTCCCCGGAACATAATATGTAACCGACCCGGATATGATTTCCGACGAGTATGTCCTCATAAAACCCGAATCATAAACGAGAATATAGGCGGTGCCGTTAAAATCGCTTCTGATAACGGAATCCTCCCGGACCTCACCCGTAATGTGCGTTATGTTCCCCGCGATTATCGAGTCGGGAACGGCATCGAGAACGACCTCGAGCGGCGGCGGACCGACCGACATAGACGGGTCGCCGAAGAGGACGTATTGCCCGTCGTTGCTGGAATACGAAGTCCCCCCTTTTGCTGTGGACAGGGCTACACCCGCGGTCGTGTTCTCCCTATTTCCCCAGCAATTTTGAATAAAACGGTTGTCGAGCGCGCCGTTGCTTCCCGCCGAGGTCATCCGTGTGGCCGCTACCGACGCGACAGCACCAGCCTCGGGAATCAGTATAACCTGCTCGGCAATACACTGCCCAGTCGTTCGATAGAACAACCCTACCTCACAGGATGCGCTGAATACTATCGGTAATTTCCATTTATTTTCGAGCCTCGGAACACAGCTTGTCGCCTCGAAAATCTCCTCATGGGACCACAACCGGAAATTGCCGTGACCGATATAATTAACCAGAGCGGCGCCCTCGTTCCACGAATCGATTAGGTCCTCCCGGGCGAGAGGTTTCAGGCCCGTCGAGGTTATCGGATAATCGACGAGGTATATCATATCGTTATCCGCCCACCCGGGCAACCCCAGAGAATTACTGCTTGTCTGGTTTGTGTGTGTGTATGTATCCGGGTTGTTTCCTGTAACACGTTCGTCATCCGCGCAAAATACATAATGTATTCGCCATGGGCCAAAATCGGGGGAGCCTTCGGCCTCTTTCAGTTTGGCTACCCAGTCACGCCATTCCTGTTTTACGTTAACTGGAACTCTACCGCCGGCGTAATCCCGAACATAATCCCCTTCGGTAACCGAGTAAAAGTAATCCTCGGGGGCGTTGCTTACACAAAGCGCCGCTGGACAATGCGTCGGCGACGGGTCGGTTATTCCGCGCGGGTCCCAGGTAGCATCGCCGACAAGAAGAACATATTGCGGTGCTGGGTCGGTTGTCAGCCATACATATCTGAGGAAATCCCGGATAGCGGTCGGGTCGTCCGCGCCGAAACCGAATTCGTTCAGTATATCTTCGATATAGACCCATTCGACACTCGTTCCTCTGCTTTCGCGGAAATTAATGTATTCCTCGAGGTCGGTTTCGAGACCCTCGGGAATCACCAGAATCAAATCGCAACCGAAGTTCCTATCCCTGAGATTGGCAAGATTCTCCAGCCTGCCGAAATTAGGCGTCCCCGCCTCGGATGTCGAAGTGATATAATATCTTCTGCAGACCGCGCTATCGGAAAAGGCGTATTTACCTCCACCGAGATTATCGACAGAGAGCAATCTTAAATCGACCTCGTCGGTGATATCGAAAACAAGCGGCTCGGCGCTGAAACCCTCGAAAACGTAGGTTGCTGGGTTATTTAATCCGGCGAATGTCAGATTGCCGTTTCGCTCCATAAGCTCTATCCTGTATACAATCTCGTAATAATCGAAAAGCACTGCGAATCCGCCGAAGGATATTTCTATGCTATTGGTCCCTCTCGTAAAAACATCGTTATAGAAGCCTGTTCTTCCCGATGAAAGAGACCCCGTCGAATCGGGCGAATGACCGTTAACGGTTGGATTGGGAGTCGGGCAGGACTCATCCGCGACCGGAACGTTTCGGTAGGATACGGTAACGGTATGCGAGGTGTCGAGTCTCGAGTCGATAAAGCTGATATGCTTTAAGTATGTGCGTTCCCAACCCCAGCCGATATCGTTGCCGGTTTTGGCGTAGGTCTGGTCGTATTCTATATGGTGCATAATCATACCCGAAGTAACAGTATCCGCAGGGGGAACCGTTTCCGGAACCAGACGCTCTGCGTCTCCGTCGAAATCGCCCGCGACGGTTAGCCAGTAGCGGTTCTCGAAAGTAAATCTGTGCATATGGAAAGCGAGACCGCAGTTGTTAACGAACCAATCCGACGGTCCTCGGGCGTAAAAATACAGGGCATCCCCCGAGTCGAAGCTGCCGTCGCCGAGACCGACAGCGTAAAGAGGAACCTCTTCTAAATCTGGCAATTCTGAATATATCCCGATATCCATCTCGCGCCAGCCGTCGTCGAAAATGCGTATTCTGTCCGGGTCGACCTCGTCGGGGTCGATGCCTAAAGAGGCCAGATAACTACGGTCGATTTTTAAAAGACCCGGTGAACTAACCGGAATCGTAAACCAGGTTTCCGCTTTGGACAAAATCCCGGTTTCTATTCGGCGACGTGGTTTTTTCCGGACAAATTCCCGCCCGGTCGTCGGGTTTAGCGAGTTTGCGATAATCGCGCTTTCGATAGCGTCTGGAAATGCCGGAGCAACTGCACCGCGAACATCGAATTCGAAGAGCGCCTCGAGCTCGACCAGTCTTTCCAATTCTCTGGAAACGGGATTATAGCGAACTGGATGTATATAAAACCGACCAATCCGAATATTTCGCATAAAACCGGCATCGAAAAAACCGACAGGATTTTCGGGAAACCAACGGTTTTCGGAAAAGGCCGAATCATTACGCTCGTAAATTCTATAATATGGGCCTTCGGGGTATCCCCCCCATCTTGCAGCCGGGGCGAGGTCGCCTTTGCCCATCGGTTCCCAGCGTATCGATTCGACTATAAAATCGTAATCGCCTACCTGCGGAAGAACGACCGGAAACGAAAAACACGGGATGCCCGGCGTTCCCGGCTCGGCGTCGATAGTCGCGCCTCCGGCGCCCAAAAGCAAGTAATCGTCTCCAACAATAGTCGAATCGAGTTGCGGCGCAACCCAGGAAATTTCGAATCCGGCCGCTGATTCCTCGACCTCGATCGGTATCCCCACCGAAATCGAGATTAAAAGGCAAATCAAAACGATAATTCCGGTTTCAGTTTTCATCGTTCTCCGGTCCCCTGCGGATTGAAATAGACGAAACAAAGGGTTTAGAGATATAAGCATAATCTATGCCGAAAGGAACTAAACATTTCGGCGAAAACCGAAGAAACGATTATGTCGCATTTTCCCGGGATAAGCCCCGCATTTTTATCGGATTATTCCACGTGAATTACTTTGCGAAAATCCCTCATAACAAACGCCTTGCGAATCAGTCCGAATATCACTAATTTGTTTTTTATGATAAACGTGCCGATACTCTCTATTGCCGGTTTGGACCCGACCGGCGGCGCGGGTATTCTCCTCGACATCGCGGTTTGCGCCGCACGCGGAAAACCCTGCGCTGGCGCCGTTACGGGAATCGCGGTGCAAACCCACAAGAAAGCCATTTTTGTCGAGCCGACCGCACCGCGGCTTTTCCGTTCGATGCTCGAGGCCGCGATTTCGGCAGAACCTGCGGCGATAAAAATCGGGATGCTCGCCAATAGGACAATTGCGGAAATTGTCGCCGATACGCTCGAAAAAACCGCCGGGATTCCAGTAGTGCTCGACCCGGTAATACGCTCCACCAGCGGGCTCGAGCTTCTCGACACGGATGGCGTCGCTTTTTTAAGACAGAAACTGTTACAAAAATGTGACATAGTGTCACCAAACTGGGACGAAGCAGCTGTGTTGACTAAAATACCTGTTAATGATATTAAAAGCGCCGCGGCTGCAGGAAAGCAAATACATTCCGATTCCGGAGTCGCAGTGATAGTAACCGGTGGACACGCTTCGGGTGAGCCGGTCGATGTTCTTGTCGATGATTACGGCGTCATCGAATTGCCGTCGGAGCGGATTAACGGCGATTTCCGCGGAACCGGTTGCGTTTTGTCCTCGATGATTGCCATCGAGCTTGCCGACGGCAAATCGCTACGTCGGGCGGTGCTATCCGCAAAAGAGCTTTTGGCGGCATCGCTAGCGAAATCGCGACCTCCATATATCACCATTGTAAATTGTTAAGCCGACTCGAGAATATCGACCTCGCTCTTTTCAAGATAATCAATATCGATTGGAGTTGCCGCTCGCTGGATAGCGTTATGCCCCTTTTTACCGACCAGACCGGCGGTATGCTGGTTATATTGGCTTTTTTCCTGTGTTTTGCGGTCTTTGGTCGGCGAAACGGAAGAGTCGCTGTCGCGGCAGCTTTAGTCACGGTCGTTATTATCGACCCGGTTGGGCATTATCTATTAAAACCGCTATTCGCGCGCGCCAGACCGTGCCATCTCGAGATAGGCCGCCTTCTGGTCGATTGTGGAACCGGTTTCGCGATGCCAAGTTTGCACTCCGCGAATTCGTTCGGCGTATTTACCCCTTTTGTTGTGCGGTTTCGCTGGAAAGCGGCGCCGCTTTACTTGCTTTCTTTCATAGTCGCTTATAGCCGCGTTTACGTGGGTGTCCATTGGCCGGCAGACGTGCTAATAGGAGCGGCCTATGGCGTGACAATCGGCCTGGTTGTAGCTTTCTTATCAGAATGGGTTATCGACAAAAAGATTAAACCGGGAAATAATGCGAAGAAAAAACAGTAATGGTTCGAAACCGAAAAACGAAATGACCCAAACCAAGAAATACTGCCCTTTTTGCGGAGCCAGAATCAAAAAACGGAATATCGAAGGGCGTAACCGGTCGGTCTGCGAGAGCTGCGGTCGCACTCTCTACGAAAACCCACTACCGGCAACCTGCGCAGTGGTCTTCAACGAGCTGGGGCAAGTTCTTATGACGAAACGTGCGGTGGAGCCCGCCTATGGCGAATGGGCGCTTGCCGGCGGGTTCGTGGAAATCGACGAGACGCCGCAGGAATGTGTCCTGCGCGAGCTTTACGAGGAAACCGGCCTGCGCGGCGAGATAATCCGCCAACTCGGCGTCGAGGGCGAAAAAAGCGAAATGTATGTAAATCTGATGATTGCGGGATTTCTGATAAAAGCCGATAGCGAGGAGCCTCGGCCCGGAGACGATGTTTCCTATGCAGAATGGTTCGACCCGGACAAAGCCCCGGAACCAGTTTTCGAGAGCCATAAAAAACTATTCAAAATAGGCATCGAGATATTGACGGTTGAACTTATGCGACGATAATAGAAAATCAGATTTCAATTCTACGCAGGAGCGATACTATCTTGCGGAGGTTCCGTAGCCGTATGCCCCGCGCGACCTCGTCGTCTCCGATATCCGAGATATCCGCAAATCTAACCCGAACCGATTTCCCCACCGGTTGGATAGATACGTTAATCCCGATATAAGGCTTAATCAACCGGCGCATAAGGCCGGGCTGAACGAGCCGATATGTCCCGTCTTCCGGCGTGCCGTCCTCCAGCGCAAACCCGTTTTTCTGTAGAGCATATCTTACCGCAAGGCTTATAGACTCGGGCTCCGCTGTCTCGTAAATCAAAACCGCACCGTCTTTAATCGTATCTATTCCAACAAGGTGAGCCATTTCGTATCGGTAATTAAGCGTTTTTTAAGTTTTATGCAAGTTTAAATATACTTTAAGTTAAGTTTCCTGAAAGCAGCGTCGGCCGCAAATCCAATAGTCGAGTTATTTGTCAAACACCCATTATTACCGTTTCAACGGTTTCAACTATAACGTATTCGGAAATCCAATGTAGCCGGCTGGCACGAGGGTGGTGTCTTTGTAGTGTGGGGAATCCGTGCGCCCGATATTAATATGTTCGATAATCCTTATGAGGGCGTAGCACGGAGCGTGACAGCCGGGATTGCGCGATTTAAATTCCGAAATAAATTATTTTACTACAACCACTCGCGAGGCGGCTTGTTTCTGATTGTTTATCGATAGACAGGCGGTATAGATACCGCTCGGGAGGTTCTCCGTGGTTATCGACACAGAATTCTGGCCAGGAAAAATCGAAGCGGAACGCATTAAAAAAGCCGCAATCCTACCAGACATATCGTAAAGAACGACATCGGCGCAGCCCGCTTTTGGCGAAAAAACCTCGAGACTCCCCCGACCATTAAACGGGTTCGGACGAACCACGATGCGCGCCTGTGACGGGATATCATATCCCCTTTCGTGGACAAGTAATGCACGGATTTCGTAATATTTGGCCAGAACCTGATTGACCATATTATATTCGATTGTCGCAAGCTCGCTCGAATCTGGGAACTCGGACGGTCCCGCAGTGTAATACCACTCGACCTCGTGATAGATATCGCGCTCACAGGTATGGAAAAACGCGAGAAGGTCGCTCAATATATAGGTATCGATAGCCCACGGCATAACATAGATAAGGGATTTAAACTCGTTGGCGAGGTCGCAAAGCTCGCTCCCCGAAGGCGAACATAAACCGGGCGGCACTGCCCCAGCCCGCACCCAAACAGGCACGGGAATAGATACGATAGGCTGACCGAGGTATTCCCATAGAACCCCCGGTATAAGGTCTTTGCCCTGACCTACGATTACGCTGGAACTCGAAGTATAATAACGGTTTATCGTGTGATGCGTGCTGATAACCCCGGGCGGATACGAACCGAAAATGCCGGTAAACGGGAGCGGATACGGGTCGAGTTCTTCGGTGGCGAGGTCGCGCGCGAGAACGAAAAGAAACAGTTCCGGGTCTATAGATGTGGAGATAGATATTATCTCCTCGGCACGAATACGTCTTTCCTCGCCGACAAGAGAATCCGGGTCGCCGGAATCGGCGTAGTTCGTCCGGATAAGCACATTTTCTGGGTTGTCATAGGCATCGAAACGAACATAGTCGAACCTTGCGGCCTCGAAAATCGCGGCGCCTCCGAAAGCGTCGATAACACCGTAACAATGCGTTCCCCGCCGTCCGGATGCGTTCGTGCTGTCGAGATACGCCTGAAATTCGTCAATCGTCGCGAAATTTTCGAGTGCGTAATACATAACCTCGCCGTCGTCCGGGCCGGTCGTTCCGCGAGGTCCCTGATTATAGGTATCGGTATTTACGATACCGAATCCGGCACTATTGATGCCAGCCCAGGTCCGATTTGTCTCGCCCTCGTAAACATTGCCGACAAAATCGAATGGTTCGCCGTCGAAATAGCGAACCTCCTGATGAACATTTGGAACGTCGCGGTTTTTCCACAGAATAGGTCGCCCGTAATGCGTCCCCGAAACCACGGCAATAGTGCAAGGCCATACAGACTCGACCGCAAGAAAAATCAAAAGGGAATGAAGGTATTTTCTAAAATAAAATCTCATATCTATATATAATACATATAATCGAACCGTTAGTCAAATAAAAAGCCGCTTTTTATACATTCCTCCATCCGGCAAGGATTTCCTTAACTCTTGCGGTAACTCGGTCGGAACTGATATTAAATATCCCCGCGATACCGCGGACGACATCGCGGTTATTCCAATCGGACAGAAAGAATTTCAACGCGCGTTTCATTTCCGGGTCCGGCGGAATCTTATTTATTGCTTCGAGCAACGCCAAAATAAAATTCTCTGTTTGGAATTTATCCATCCCTCCAACGTATAAACTCCACATATCGAGGGTTTCGAGTAAGAACTCTCGTGTTTCCGGGCCGCCAATTCGCCCTAATACGCGGATTATATCGAGCCATTTATCCTTTCGTGTATGGAAATATCTCACAAGAAGCGGAACCGCCGTTTCTGGGTCCATCCTCGGAATAAGTCTTAAAAGGTCGCCTTCCCAGCTTCCTGGATTGGTGTATAGATATCGAACTAACAATTTTGTCGCTTTTGGGGATTCGATTCGAGAAATGGCTTCGATACTTGCGAATCGCACCGCCGGGTCCTTATCCTCGACATACTCGGCGAGAATAGGTATGGCAAGTTCCTCGGCAAGTATAGCCAGCGCCAACATCGCGCCGGCCGCCCGTCTTCTTTGGGCATCCGTAAGAAGGTTCCCGAATGGGTCGCGGATGATATCCTTAATCCCTTTAACCTCGTTCGCGAAAACCCATATAGCTTTCCGTTTTATAACTTTCAACGCCCCGGCGACCCGGATAGCGTATTCTCTGTCCTCGTTTTCCATTCGTTTGAGGAATTCCTCGGGAATCCGCGCCGAACGGACGAGCTTAAATAACTCTTCTACCTCCGGCGGAATATCAAAACGCTTTTTATGTATAGAATCTATGAGTGCCTGGAGAGGTTCGCCAATAGTAAGTGATTTGAAAAAGGTCTTGGCATCGGCGACAAACGGGGAATCTTTTTCGCTTTCATCTTTTTTCTTCTCAAAAACGCGCGCAATTTGTAAGGCCGATAAAAGTTGATTCTGTTTCAAGAATTGATACGTAATCCACACGAGAACCATGGTCAGATATTCAGAACCGTGGTCATAATTCTTTTCCATCTGTTTTTCGAGAGCGCGTTCTTTCGAGAATTTTCTTACGACGCTGTCATCGGCCCTTTCGAATAGCGTATCGACAAAAACCTCGACCGTTCCGAGAAACGCTGGAAGAGGGTTTTCCTTGAAATTCCTGACAAAAAGTGTATAGACGTTATCGACGTCCTCCTTTTCGGCGACATCTATGGCGCTATTCAAGAAGCCTTTAAGGGTGTTTTTAAGGTGTTCTGGTTCGGCTCCCTCTTTTATCATTTCGATATACGTTTCGATTTCTTTAACGAGTCCCACTCTCCGTAAAGTGCGCTCGTCCTCGATATATTCTGCGGTTTTATCATGGCTATCGAGAATTATCTCGTCGCGCACCTTTTCTAATCTACTTCGCAATTCCTCCTTTTGGCGGTCGCTCAAGCTTCGCTTCAGATTATCTATTATCGCGTTTATATTACGGTCTATTTCCGTTTCGTCTTTTCCGAGTTTTTGTTTTTCTATAATCCGGATAACCCGGTCGATTATCTCGTCTTCAGAAACCGATTTGCGAATGGTCGGCATCACATCCGCGAGGTTTTTAGCCGTCTGTTTCGTTTGCTCGGAATCCGCTCTTATCAAAGCGGCTATTATCTCCGGGTTCTGAGCGAACAACTCTGCCACTTCACCTTTTCGGAAAAAGGTCATCCCATCTCCGGCCTCTTCGCCATCGACAACCATCCGATAGCGGACCTTGTTAACCTCGATAGAATGGACTTTGTTCTGCGCGAGGTACTCTTCGATGAGGCCTCTATCCTCGCTACGCCCGATTCGTCTCTCTAAAAACTTTAGCAGGACAATCAAATCCTGAAGTGTAAGTTTGCGAAGGAAAGTAAGGGAGTGAATACGATGGTGCTCGAAATCCCGGCTGAACCTCTCGGTGAAATAGGTTTTCGGCATTTCTTCTTCGTCGACGAGAATCGAACCGTCGTCGTTTATGGATAGTGTAACGGTCGGTCGGCGGTCGAGGACGATACGAAAGAAATTATATGCCTGATGCAGGGAAGAGACGGTTATCGGGTGGGAACTGCCATACATCTCCATTTTTTGGATAGCGAGGTGGAGCCTTTTTATTAATTCGGCTGCCAATTCCGCCGGCGACATCGACGCGGTGCTTTCGGGACCGACCTTATGCGGTTTTCTTTCGCCGACATCGCTCTCTACTTCTTCGGCTATATCCTTCTTTTCGGAATCGGTCATCGCGAATTAACGGGGATTATTTCTACCGAGATACCCATTTTTAGAACGCATCCGGCACTTGGACATCAATATAATTCGAAAATATCGATAAGTAAAGAGAAAACTCGATTTAGAGATATTTTTTTGATGATAGCGAGGGACTTGTATAGATGGAGCTATTATAAGGAGTATAATTCCGAGAATTATGTCTCTTCTCGTTCCGGAGCCCTGCTTCGTTACCTCGTTATTCTGTGGCGAGCCGTAGTAATCGCTTTTTCCGCATGGCGCGGTTCCGTGTATTCTTTCCTCGGCTTTTCGCGCGTCGAACGGGAGATGGAGGAGTTACCGGGGATTTTTCAGCCGACCACACTCGGTTCGATAACGAGTTCACCTTTCTCGAACCTTTCTACTGAGAGGTAGTCTATATTCACAGGCGGGACGCCGCCGGTAATAAGTTCGGCCATACAAACCGCGGTCATCGGGCCAATCATAAAACCGTGACCCGAGAAACCGACGGCGTTGAAAAAACCGCCGACTTCAGGATGTTCGCCGAGTATCGGCGCGGCATCTGGAGTTCGATTGTAGCTTCCTGCCCACTGGCGCACTACCCGCAGGTTTTTGAGAACCGGTAATATGGATAGAAGTTCGCCTGTAAAGAATTCGAGCCACTGCCAGCTGGAGTGGATATTGTGACTCGGTTTCTCTTTCTCGCCGATTCCCATCACAAAACTGCCGTGGGGGACCTGCTGAAGATAAATCCCTATTTGGAAACTAATGACCATAGTATCGAACAACGGTTCGACCGGTTCTGTAGCGAGGCATTGATGCCGTTCGGAATATGTCGGTATATCTAACCCAGCCAGAGCGGCGACCTGTTTCGACCACGGGCCTGCCGCGTTAACAACGACAGGGGTCGAAATCTTACCGGTGGTCGTATGAACGGCTTTTACGCGGCCTTTATCGACCTCGATACCGGTGGCCTCGGTATGCCGAAATACTTTGGCTCCGCTTCTTTCCGCGGCACGGACATAGGCAAAATTTGTCAGAAACGGATTGGCGTGGCCATCGGTGGGACAGAACGTCGCCTTAATAAAGGTGTCTGTATTGATTGGCGGGCAAATTT
>Ga0180301_10001864_pt1 | contig 16539 bp, 16 predicted proteins | sample GuaBasSediGuay16_FD_121797 | JGI IMG/M metagenome (GOLD analysis project Ga0180301, IMG submission 121797) | Subseafloor sediment microbial communities from Guaymas Basin, Gulf of California, Mexico - Guay16, Core 4569-2, 12-15 cm | ecosystem: Environmental > Aquatic > Marine > Hydrothermal... | reverse complement strand
TACCCTGATGTTCGGTATAATATCTCATCTGTGCCGCTCTTAAAGCTCCTAATGCGCTAACCCCTTCTGCTGCTCTTCCCCGTTCTGCGACTTTAAAAAACTGGGGCATAGCAATAGTAGCCAAAATTGCTATAACTATAACAACTACTAATATTTCTACTAACGTAAACCCTCGCTTCATTCTCTCCTCCTTTCTTGTTTTCTTATTCCTTTTTATTTTTTAAGTCTCTCCTTTAAAAAGTATAACATAAAATAACTCTTTGTCAACCAAATCAAGAACCCAAAGTAGAAAGCTGGAAGAGCGGAATAAATAAAGATATCACTACTGCTCCAATAATTATGCCCATAAAAACAATCATTAACGGTTCAAATAAAGACATAAACCTTTCCAAAATGGTCTCAAAGGCCTTTTTATAATGCTCAGCAATGCGGACAAACATATCAGGTAAATTTCCTACCTCTTCTCCTACCTTTATCATTTCAACTATCATAGGCGGGAAAAAACCACTCTTTTTTAACTCTTCACTCATAGAAGAACCTTTCTTAACTTTATCTCCTATAGTCTGAATGAGACCGGCTATTTCTTTATTACCAATTGAGCGTTGAGAAATATTAAGAGAATAAGCAAGAGGTACACCACTGTCTAAAAGAATAGAAAGGATAGAAGAGAATCTTTCCAGATAAAAAATACGGAAGAATTTCCGCAAGACAGGCATATACAACTTGGCCCTATCAATAATATCTCTACCTATGTCGGTCTTAAAAAAGAAATACCAGACGGCATAAACTAATCCTGCTCCTAGCATAATCACCCAGAAAAAATTATCTCTCATAAAATTAGAAAAATTAAAGAGAAGTTGCGTAAGAAAAGGTAAAGTAATATCAAACTGTCTAAATATAGATTCAAACTTAGGAATAATTACTAGCGAAAAGAAAAAGACAGCCCCTGTACCTGCCACTAATAGTATAGCAGGATAAATGAGGGCACTTATTACTTTAGACATAAAAGCCATTTTTAACTCCAGATAGTCTGCCAGCTTATTAAGAATATCTCCTAAATTTCCCGAAGCTTCGCCGGTCTCAATTAATCCTTCCCATACATAGCCGAAAATACCAGGATAGCTCTTAATTGCTTCGGTAAAAGAGAAACCGCTTTCAACTTTCTCAGCTACGCTTTTCAAAATAAAGTAAAAACGGCGGCTCTCTGTCTGGGCCGAAGTAATCTCTAAAGAACGCAAAAGATTTACGCCGGAAGAAAGAAGAATTGCTAGCTGGCGGGCAAAAAGGGCTAAATCTGAACCTCGTACTCCATTGTGAGAAAAAGTATGAGTTTTACCAGCCCCTACAGGTTCTTTCCTTTCCAAAGAGGAGATAGATAAGACAAAAAGTCCTCTTTGCTGCAGCTCAGAGATGGCTGTCTCACGCGAAAGAGATTCTACTACCCCTTGCTGCCGCCGGGAGGTTCTACCTTTAGCAATATAAAAAAACTTGGCCATATTTAGATGGCAGCCGTAACCGACATTACTTCTTCTAAGGAAGTTATACCTTCTTCCACTCTTCTCAGGCCGCTCTCAAAAAGAGAAAGCGTTCCTTTAGACTCTGCTAAATTCATTAGTTCCAAAGCCGAAGCTCCTTGATAAATCAGTTCTCTTATTTCATCATCTATCAAAATAGCTTCTACCACGACTGTACGCCCTTTATAGCCAATGTAACTGCATTTATCACATCCTTTGGCCTGATATACAATATTAGTGTTAATTCCTATACTTTTTCTTTCCTCCTCCCGAAGTTCTCTTGCTTCTTTACACGATATGCATAGCTTCCTTACCAATCTTTGGGCAACTATTAGGCGTAAAGAAGAAGCAACGAGATAACGCGGAATTCCCAAATCAATCAAACGATTAACTGCCGAAGCGGCATCGTTTGTATGTAAAGTAGATAGGACTAAGTGTCCGGTTAAGGAAGCCCGCAGGCACATTTCGGCTGTCTCTAGATCTCTTACCTCTCCCACCAGAATTATATCAGGATCCTGACGCAGGAACGCTCGCATTGCCTGAGCAAAAGTAAGGCCAATCTCTGTATCAACCCTTACCTGATTAATACCGTCAATTTTATACTCTACAGGGTCTTCAACCGTTATTATATTCTTAGTAGAACTTCTCAACTCGTTTAAGGCAGCATAAAGAGTAGTAGATTTTCCCGAACCGGTAGGGCCGGTAAGAAAAATAAGGCCGTAGGGAAAACTTATCCCTTTCTTTACTACCTCCAGTTCCGCCGGCAAGAAGCCCAACTGAGCTAATTGGAGGGGTACGCGCTCCTTATCCAATATCCTAATTACTACTTTCTCACCGTAAATTGTAGGTAAAGTAGACACTCTCAAATCTACTATTTTATTTTCTGTTTTTACTGTGAAACTTCCATCCTGAGGAAGACGTTTCTCCGCGATATCCATATGAGATAAAATCTTAATACGCGACACTAAAGCTAAATGAAGAGTAAAAGAAGGGGGAGGCACTTCATATAATACACCGTCGATACGATATCGCAAAGAGAGGCGATTATGGAAAGGCTCAATGTGAATATCCGAAGCTCCCTGTTGAATAGCCTGGCGAATAATCAAATCTACCAGTTTAACCACCGGGGCTTCTTCTGCTTCCGCTACCAACTTATTAAGGCTTATTTCTTCTGTCTTCTCTTTCTCAACTTCAATTGTAATATCGGCTTCTTCTGTATCTTCATAAGTCCTTTTCATAGCATCTTTAATGATATTGAGCTCCCCATAGAATTTATTGATAGCGCGTAGAATATCTTTTTTAGTAGAAATAACCATTTTTATCTCACAACCCGTAATTCTCTGAAGATTATCTACGACAATTAAGTCCGTAGGGTCAAAAACGGCGACTGTCAGCGTAGTAAGCTCCCGGGAAAGAGGCAGAACTACATGCCTTATAGCAAAATCATAAGGCACAAGTTTATCTAACTCCTGATCTTTAGCTGGCGAAAGTTTTCCTTCTTCAAAGCTGTAGTAAGGGACGCCTAGCTGTTTCCCTAAAGCTTTTATCATTTTCCCCTCGCTAATTATTCCTAGCTGAATTAAGGCTTCCCCTAATCTTAAACCATGCTCCTTTTGATAACTAATGGCCTTCTTAAGCTGTTCTTTAGTAATAGCTCCTGCCTCAATAAGCAACTCTCCTAATCTTTTACGCATATATCATTTACGCATATCACTACCGGATTAGTAACGACTGAAAAACTCTAAAGCCTTATTGATACTTCTTTTCCTCTTGGGCGTTAGGTAACTGCTTTGTTCTCTTCTCAGGGTTAATTGAGATGGCACCTGATAACTACTATCGCTTACAATATGAGGGGTAAGAAAAATTAAAAGTTCTCTTTTCTCATGTTCGGCATCTCTGCCTCTCAACAAAGCTCCCAAAAAGGGTATATCACCAAAGAAAGGTACTTTTTTCACCGTATTAGTAGTATCATCTCTTACTAAACCTCCAATCATAATAGTTTCGCCTTCTTTAATTCTTAAAACTGAAGATACAGAGCGCTCCTCGGGATTTTTAAGATTACCTGTTAGATAGTTAGGAATGGACAAACCGCTATCTTTAGCTTCTATCACTTTGGGCTGAACAAACATCTCAATCTCTCGGGTATCCATATCTACATGAGGGGTAACTTTTAAGATAACGCCTGTTTCTGCCCTCTCAATATCATAATCTTCACTCCCTGTATCATTATTTACATTCTTCTTTACTCCTATAGCTTCATTAGTAGATATTTTAATTTCTGCTGTTTCATTGCTAAGGGTAAGAATTTTAGGACGGGCTAAAGTCTTAGTATCAGTCCGGGTGGTGAGAAAATCCAGCAAAGAAGCGTAGCTTGTTCCCAAGATAACGGAACCTCCGCTAGAAAGAGTATCTAAATGCATTCCCCTATTAGCCAGATTTCCCACAAAGAAATTGGTATGACTCCCTTTACTATGAAAAACTAAAGTAAAAGGATTCTCGCCCAGATTGTTAAAGCCAAGTTTATCTACTACATCTTTGTTAACATCTAACATCTCCACTTCTATTAACACTTTAGGAAGAGGTCTGTCCAATTCTTTAATTGTCTTATCAATAAGAGGGAATTGTGAAGGTATATCCATAACTATTAAGGAATTGGAACGAATATCTTCCGTAACTTTACCATATTCGGAAATAATCTGTTCTATTTCATATTTTATCCCTTTGTCATCTTCTTCGTTATTGCTGCTGCTATCACTACTACTGCTGCTTTCTGTAGAAGAATCTCCTTCAAAAGCATCGTCAATTTCTTTCTGAAGCCGGCTATCTTTCAGGCGGGCATATTTAAGACGATATACTTTAGTAATAAGCTTCACTTCAGGTGTCCTTACTTCTTTCACTACAAATATTTTACTTTCAGGGTAAAAGTCATAAGTAAGACTATTAGCTTTAAATATTACATCTAAGGCTTTCTTAAGAGGAACTTCTTTAAGATAAAGGGTGAGTTTCTTATCTTTAGCTTCCTGCGAAGCAATGAAATTAAGCCCTGCTTGATTAGAAATAGCCTTTAGCACACTTTTTAGTGAAGCGCCTTCTAGATTCACGGTAATTAATTTAGGCGAAGATTCTATAAGATATTCTGCATAAACATCACCAAAGTAAGTATTGGCAGCCATCGAGAGAGAAGAAAATACAAAAAAAGCAAAAAAACCTAATAACCCCCACATATAAATATTTCTTTTTATCATTTTACCTCCAATCCTACTGTATTTTTTATACTGAATATATGTATCCTGTCTTTATAATAAATATATACTTCGTTCTTCCTGATATTAGTAATTTTTGCTCCTTTTTCAATTTCATCTCCCTTCTTGTATACATCACCATTTATTATTGCCGCAGGATTTTTTTCTATCCAAACTATCCCTTCCAACCGGATATCCTCTAGCTCTCCCGTGCCTCCTTTTACATAAACGGGCTGGGAAGATTTTTTCTGTCCCGCCGGAGTAGTTTTTGCTGCTTCTGCCTTCTCCAGCTGAGGCAGTAACGAAACAAAAGGATCCCTCCGTGAGGCAGCACCTACACTTAAAAAAGTAGATAAGAAGAAAGTTAAAAATAACAAGGTTTCTATTTTCATAGTTCAGCTTCCGTATTTTTCCGTACCACAAAAATGACCTTTATTTCAGTTTTGAGTTCTTTTCTTACAAGAGAAAAATTAATACGGCGGATAGCTCCCCCCATATTTTCTATTGCTTCTATAAAATCGGAAATGCTATAAAAATCCCCTCTCACTATTATTAGAAACTCTAGCCAGTCAATCTCATTCCTAAGATATTTATCTATATTAGGAAAATAATTGTAGTTCGCAGTCAAAGGCTTGATTGAGTCTATATTAATCTTATACTTATTTTGAAATCCATTAATTTTTTCTATAATCTGATAAGAATCAGCCAGAGGAAATCTGTTAAGTTTCCTCAAGAAAGCACTCTTTTTCCTCATTAAGCTCTTGGCTATCACCAATTTGTTTCTGTAGGTGTCTACTTTCTTCTGAAGTGCAATTATGCGTGAACGATAAAAAGATTTTATCTTAATAAACCCTATCGCAAAAAGCAGAATAAGGACAAAAAACAAGAGGTATTTCCGATTTTCTCTAGATTTATAATCTATCATTTTTGCTTCTTATTTCTATTTTGAACCGGGTCACCGCAAAATTCTCTAACTTACCTCTAGCTACTAAATTAAGATTTACATAAGATTCTTTACTTTTTATAAAGCCATTATTTCTCAAGTTGAGCAAAAAATCTCCTACACTCTTCCGCTCTTTAATTCCATCGTCCAGAAATACATACCCTTCCATAACAATGAAACTTCCTCGCACGCTATTAACAATATCCATCTTCTGAAGCCACAAGCCTGAAGTTAAGGCAGAAGCAATAACATCCAGATATTTATGAATAGCAGTGCCTAAACTATCTGCTTCCTCCAATGCCTTTATTTTCTCAGAGTATTCTTCATCACTCTTTTTTATTTGGGAATAGGGTATATCTTTGTATTCCTTGTAACTATCTACAAAATTTTTCGTAACTTTATGCAATTCCGCTATAGCCTTTCCCTCTTGCTCAGAATACCTAAAAAGAAGAAATCCCAGAAGGCCAATTCCTATAACTACTTCTATAATAATAAGTAGGGGGTTCAAAGGAGGAAGCGTGGGTAAAGCAAATTCTTCCCTTTCTTCTTCCTGAGCCACAGGTATATTAAGAAAAACCCTCTGTTTGCGTGGAATATTACGAGCTATCAGTGAAAAGGCTTTTATTACCTCAAAATCCTCAAATCCTACCTCCGGCATTATTTCCGCCGGGGTAAATATTTTTGCCTCCGGTGAGATACTATTCTTTACCGCCTCAGCTGTATCTACCAACTCTTTAGCGGCAGCTATAAAAAGGACAGGGGTTCTCTCTCTATGAAACTCCCGTTTATAATAATCAAACGTCAACACTATCTCATCCATAATCTTGGCGTTATCTACATTGCCCAGCTCATCACGGGGCAATTTCGAGTAGCGACTAAAGTAAGGAAACTGTTTCTCGAAAATTGCTATCTCCATATCGGTAGAAGAAAAATTTACAAATGCTGCTGCAGGAACATTAGAAGGTATGTACTTTCTACTAACCAGAAAACTAAAAAGAGAGAGAAAGCCTGACTCTAAAGTATCGATTCTGACGCCTAAGCTTCCAAAAAGAGCTATATAATTCTCAACGATATTCTTCCTTTCAGCTAAAAAAGCCAAATATATCTGGTGGTTGTGAAAATCTTTCTTATATCTATATCCCCACACTATTTCCTTCATTTTAAAGGGGACATATTTTTCCGCTTCTAAGGGTAAGGCTGCCTCTAGCTCCCGCCGGTTGAGAAGAGGTAGGTTCAAAAGCCTGAATATTATATTTTTACCCGACAGTCCTACTTTAACTTTGTTTGTATCTACTGATATCTCTTCAAATATCCTCATAATTATTGTTTTAAGTTCTTCTGAATTTTCTCCTTCTTTTATTTCTGGCAATACAATACTTTTGGAAAGGAGGAATTTACCTCTTTCACTTACAGCTACGCTTACTTTCTTCTCGTCAATATAAATTCCTACTTCTCTCACTTTATAACCAAGCTATTACTTTTTCATTGCTTCAAGCCATTCATCTATAACTTTCTTTTCAAATCGCCACACCTTACCTATCTTTAACCCCTTCAGCTTTTTAGTATGAAGCCAGTTATAGATTGTTTGTTTTCTAAGCCCCAGATATTCTGCTAGTTCCTCTACAGTCAATAGACTGGGATATGTTTTCTTTTTCTTCATTTTATTTACTTTTATTATTATAAACTATCATAAATACCTATATAGATTAAAATATATCAAAATAATATTGTCAAATATATTTTATGCTAAATATTAATAATATTATGTTATATAGTATATTAAGACACAATATACTATATAATGTAGATGCTTTTAGTTAAAAATTAGGAAGAGTTAAAGAAAAGGAGGAATTAATAACCTAATAATTAACACTAATGGTGACTTTTTTCGTACCGTCTAAAATCGTTCCCGTGCCATTTACATTGCTCACTGTGATATCTGCGCTCAAATTGCTATTTTCTCCGGCAGGAAAAGAGAAATCTGACTCACCACTCCAGGCAATGTCACTTCTCAGCTTATCAAATGCATATACCCAGGCAGCTCTGGCCAGATAGTAAGCCATAATTCTTTTTACTTTATGTTCCGTAATACGTGCTTCATTGCCCATAAGATATATAGCGGCCAAGGCTAAGGCAGTAATCATTAAGAGTACACCCCATATAATAATTAATGCTACACCTTTTTTCCTCATAAAGAAAATTATATCATAAAATTATAAATAAAACAATATTTTACTTTTGCCCCCAGCCCGATTCGAACGGGCACCTCCGGCTTAGGAGGCCAGTGCTCTATCCTGCTGAGCTATGGGGGCAAATACATACATCTTAAAACTCCACCAGTGAATATACTGGCACTTTTCTAATTTTCTCTCTTCCCTTAAGCTCTTTCAACTCCACCACGAAAGCTATACCTATCACGTCAGCCTGTAATTTTTTCACCAATCTTAAAGCCGCTCTAGCTGTACCGCCTGTAGCCAACAAATCATCAACAATAATAAGACGTGCCCCTTGTCTAAAAGCATCTCTATGCATCTGGAGAGAATCAGTTCCGTATTCAAGTCTAAAGCTTTCCTTAAATACTGGAGCAGGCAGTTTTCCTGGCTTGCGCAAAGGAACAAAACCACACTTAAGTTTATAAGCTAAGGCTGAACCAAAGATAAATCCCCGCGACTCTATACCAGCTACTATCTCTACTCCCTTTCCTTTAAATATCCTGGCCATCTTGTTTATACTATAGGAAAAAGCGGCCGCATCATTAAGCAAGGTGGTTATGTCTCGAAACAGTATACCCTTCTGAGGAAAGTCTTTAATGGCTCGGATATATTTAGCTAGACGCATCCTTCCTCCTTTCCCATAATATTAAGCACTATGTTTTAAATTCCGGAAATATTCTATTGTCTTCTTTAGTCCTTCAGACAAAGAGACTTTCGGCTTCCAACCTAATACTTTTTTAGCCTTTTTTATATCAGGGCATCTTCTTTTAGGATCATCTTGAGGCAGAGGCAAGTATTTTATGGTAGAAGAAGACCTGGTCATTTTGATTATCTTTCTGGCTAAATCAACCACTTTAACTTCAGAAGGATTACCCAAATTAAGAGGTAGTTGATATTCTACCTCCATAAGCCCAAGGATTCCTCTTACTAAATCATCGATATAGCAGAAACTTCTTGTCTGCTCCCCCTGTCCATAAATAGTCAAATCTTTTCCTTCTAAAGCTTGATTTATAAAATTAGAGACTACTCTTCCGTCATCCGCGCGCATAAAAGGACCATAGGTATTAAAGATTCTAATAATTCTTATATTAACTTTGTGCTGGCGGTGATAAGCAAAAGTAAGAGCTTCTGCCAAACGTTTTGACTCATCATAACAAGAACGCAAACCAATAGGATTTACATTACCCCAGTACTCTTCTGGCTGAGGACGAACCTGAGGATCTCCATACACTTCAGAAGTAGAAGCTAAAAAAAACTTAGCCTTTTTTGCTTTGGCTATTCCTAAACAATTCAACGTCCCTAGTGAACCAACCTTCAAAGTTTTTATGGGATATCTTGAATAATCAGGGGGAGAAGCGGGTGAAGCAAAATGCATTACCCAATCAATTTTATCAGCAACATATAACTCCTTAGATATATCATGCTCAATAAAGAGAAAATTCTTATTTTTTATAATATCCCTTAAATTATCCCGGGAAGAAGTGATTAAGTTATCCACTCCTATAACCTTATAGCCTCTTTCAATAAAGGCACGGCAGAGATGAGACCCAATAAACCCACAAGCACCGGTAAGGAGAATCTTCATCACTGGTAACGCTCAATATTGTCGACAAACCACTTCACTGTTTTTTGCAAACCCTCTTCTAAACTTTCCTGGGGAACCCAGGCAAGTTTTTTTTCTGCTTTAGAAATATCGGCATGAGTCTTTCTTACGTCACCGGGACGAGGGGGAAAAAACTCCGCCTCTATATTCTTTCCCATAATCCCTTTTAGAATTTTCAGCAACCTGTTAACTGAACAAGGAGAAGAGGAAGCAATATTGAACACCTCCCCTCCTATACCTTCCTTCAGCAAAGCTGCGATATTAGCTCTCACTACATCATTTATATAGGTAAAGTCTCTTTCCTGTTCTCCGTCCCCATAAACCGGCGGATGTTCTCCTTTTATCAGAGAAACGATAAACTTCGGGACTACTACCGCATATTTTGACTCTAGAGACTGCCGCGGTCCAAATACATTAAAATACCTTAAGGAAACTACCTCCAGTCTATAAAGACGCGAGAAAACACAGGCGTAATGTTCTCCCATCAACTTGGTAGCGGCATAAGGAGAAAGAGGAGAAGGCAAGTCTGTTTCTTTCTCAGGAAAGTTTTTTCTTTCTCCATAAACCGAGCTGGAAGAAGCATATACTATACGTTTTACTTTTTTCTCATGAGCCTTGAGAAATAAAGTAAGTGTGGCGGTTACATTATTATAGTGATAATCCAGAGGACGCCCTACAGACTTAGGAACACTTCGCAGTGCTGCTTGATGTAATACATAGTCGGTATTCTCTAATATTCCATCTAAGATTCTCTCATCTCCTACGTCTCCTTTGACAAATTCTATTTTCCCTTCTGCTTGTTTAAGATTCGCCATATCTCCCGTAACCATATTGTCCACAACTACAACCCTTGCCCCGTATTCCAGAAGCCTATCCACTATATGAGAACCAATAAAGCCTGCCCCCCCCGTAACCAAAATTCTTTTTCCTCTCAGCTTACTGCTTTCCACTATAGCCTCCTTACATTAGAAAAGTTACCAGAGTATACATTGCGCGTATCAAATACTAGTTTAGAATATTGCTGAATTAACTTATAGTCAATATTTGAATGGTCGGTCACAATCACTACACAGTCATATCCTTTTAGATTAGCTCTATCCAGTTTTACAGAGTACATCTTTAATCCCTTAATGTTCAGATAAGGAATCAAAGGGTCATAGTAAGCCATATTAACCTTTTCTTTCTTCAGAATCTCCAGTATATCTAAAGCAGCAGACTCTCTTAAGTCCTTTACATCTTTTTTATAGGCTACTCCTATAACTAATATTTTAGCTTTTTTAAAACTAATATTTTTTTCCTTCAGCATTAACTTTATTCTTTGGACAATATACTTTGGCATATATCTATTAAGCTGCAAGGCTAAATCAATCATCTTAGTCTTAAATCCAGCTCTTTTGGCTCGCCACGCTATATAGAGAGGATCAACCGGAATACAATGTCCTCCAATACCCGGTCCGGGATAAAAAGGCATAAAACCAAAAGGCTTAGTTGCTGCCGCCTTAATCACTTCCCAAATATTAATCCCCAGCTTATGGGCTAAAAGAGCAAATTCATTAACTAAGGCAATGTTTATAAGTCTGAAAGTATTTTCTAATATTTTAACCATCTCGGCTGTCTCAAGAGTAGAGACGATATGTACCCTCTTAACTATCTGGCGGTAAAGTTGAGCTGCTAACCGGGCAGAGATATTATCAATCCCCCCTACCACCTTAGGAATCCTATTGAGAGTATAGCGTTTATTTCCGGGATCTATTCTCTCTGGTGAAAAAGCCAGAAAGAATTTCTCCTGCCTGGCCTTTTTTAGTATAGGCAGAATCACCTCACGGCAGGTACCGGGATAGGTAGTACTTTCTAATATCACGAGAGTATTTTGCTTCATAACTGATGCTATTTCTTTGGTAGCCATAATTATATAAGAAATATCGGGAATTTTTACTTTGCGCAAAGGCGTAGGAACGCAAATTATAATTATATCGCTCTTACCCAGTACTTTTTTATCAGTAGTGGGGACAAATCTTCCTCTTTTGATTAGTTGCAAAGCAAATTCCCCTTTGACATCGCTAATATATTCTACTCCTCTCTTTAACTTACTCACCCTCCTGCTATTATTATCATAACCATAAACCAAAAAACCCTTTCTGGTAAACTCTAAAGCTAAAGGCAACCCTACATAACCTAGGCCGATTATCGAAATTACGGCCTTCTTATTTTTGATTTTTTCTCTTATCTTCCTCGCCCCTATCATTTTCCAATACCTATGTATTTAAAACCCAGGCTTCCCAATTGAGAGGAAGAATATAGGTTTCTTCCATCGGCAACAAAAGGGTAACGCATAAGAGTCTTAATCTTTTTAAAGTTGAGGTTTTTAAATTCCTCCCATGCTGTGGCTAAAATCATGCAGTCTGCACCTTTTACTGCCTCATAACTATCTCTACAGAATTTGACATTCCTGATAAACTTTTTTGCTTTATTCATAGCTTGAGGATCGTAAACACGCAACTTAGCTTCCTCTTCCAGAAGCTCGTTGATAAGATAAAGCGTAGGTGATTCTCTTAAATCATCTGTATTAGGCTTAAAAGCCAAACCCAGTATTGCTATATTTTTCCCTTTTAGTATCCACAGCTCTTCTTTAATCCTTTCTAAGAAATGCCTCCTTTGGAAAATATTTACGTGCCGTACTTCTTCTAAAAGCTTAAAGTTGTAGCCAGTCTTCCTGGCAATATGAATAAAAGCATCCACATCTTTAGGAAAACAGCTTCCTCCCCAACCGATACCTGCGGCTAGAAATTCCTTTCCTATTCTCCTGTCCAACCCCATTCCCAAAGCTACCTCTTCAATATTAGCTCCGGTTTTCTCGCAAATCATTGAGACAGCATTAATAAAAGATATTTTAGTAGCCAGAAAAGAATTAGAAGCATGCTTAATTAGCTCGGCGGTATTAATGTCTGTAACTACAATAGGGGCTTTAAGGGGACGATATAAAGCTTTAAGAAGAGACGCGGCGCGTTTTGATTCTACCCCAATAACAATTCTATCGGGCCTGAGAAAATCACTTATGGCTCTACCTTCTCTTAGAAACTCCGGATTGGATGCCACATCAAACTCAATGTCTCCCTTAGCATATCTCTTTATGGTCTCTTTTACTTTCTCTCCTGTTCTTACCGGCACCGTGGACTTCTCTACAATGAGTTTATAAGCATCTAAGGCTTGAGAAATGCCAAAAGCTACTCTCTCTACCGCGGACAAATCTGCTTCTCCATTCTCTTTGGCCGGAGTGCCTACGGCAATAAAAATAATATCCGATTTCCTTACCGCTCTTTTTAAATCAGAGGAAAACTCTAATTTTCTCCTTCTTACATTCTCCCTTACCAAGTTTTCTAACCCTAGCTCATAATTAGGTATTTTCATGCTTTTTAGAAGTTCTATTTTTTTTCTGTTATTATCTACTGAGATAACTTTATTGCCTAATTTAGCCAAACAGGCAGAAACAACTAATCCTACGTAGCCAGCTCCTATTACGGCAACATTAAACTTTGTGTCATTCTTGGCAAGCATAAACTTATCTCCTTCTAAAAATCGGATTATCTATCTTTAGGACCTTTATAAGACTGACTAAAATTAATGCCTATGCTGGGGAAGGCTTTTATCCTCATTATTACCCAGAAAGTATATTCTTTGTCCCTGTCCACATCAATACCCACATCCAGCCACCAGCAGTGAAAATCGTGCCGCAAATAGTACTGCTGCTTTTCAAACTTTCCCGTTTTTGCCTCCAAGCGCGTGTAAATATTCAGTTGCCATTTAGGATTAAACTGATAGGAATAAAAAGCTGTATATTGAGAAGTCTCTTCCCGAATATAACGATGACCTAAGGTGAACTGGTAAAGCTTTCCTTTAAAAGTAATATCAGTGGTAGACTCTTTCATATGCCCCCAATCAACACTATAAGTAGAGGTATTCTCTAAATAAACGCTCCCATCGGCAAAAGGGCGAAATTCTAAATCTATCCCCAAATCAGTAAAATGGCTACCGCGGTTTTCCTCCTTAAAGTCATAGCTTAAAGAAGGAGCAAAATAAAGAAGATCCCAGATATCGTGCTTATACTTTGCTTTGAAGCGGTTTTCCAAAGTAAACACTATCCTATTTTCTCTATCAATTTCATCTATACTGTCAAACTGCAACAGCTCCTCATGCGCTACACTAGGAGGATGGCGATAACTATAGCTAAGAATAGGCGTGATTATATGCCGGATAGCATCAGTCTTAATTCCCAGAAAGTCAATCTTCTTGTCAAACTCCTTATAGAGCTTTGTGCTAAATTGAATTCCTGTCTCAAATATATTGCGCAACAAAGATTCGTCCCCAAACTTACTTTTAGAATAGAACGTATTCCTTATGCCTATATAAGGTTTAACATTAAGCCAGGCAAATCTCTTTTGGTAAGTAAAAATATTGTGAGTATCAAATCTTAGCGCATCACTGTCACTGTCGGAAGGAGATGCGTTTTTGTAAGTAAGATTAGCCAGGTTAGTAGTAGAATCAAAGTAGAAATTAGAACTGCCGATTTTGCGGCGGAAAACATCCAGCTTAAGACGCGGCAGGTACTCTGTCTGAGAATAAAAACGATTCATTCTCTTTTGAGCTAAGAGAGAGGCGGTAGCATAGGGAAAGGAATGGCTGAGCAAAATGTAAGAAAGAGGCTGGTTATCTCGCTGGTACTCGTTATAAAAATAGTCCTTCATAAAGTACTTATCAGAGAATTTGTGTATTTCCAGGTGCAAATAGTCCCGCGGTGTTATCTGCCAGCGGTGACGCAGCTGTGCCTTATAGCGGTCTGAACCAACGCTTACCCCTTCATCAAAAGACAGCTTATCTCTGTCAGCAATATAATAAATTTTAGCTATTCCTTCTCCATACCTATCTGATTTATACTTGTTAGTAATGCCTCTACCGAAACCCTTCTTGGAATAATAGTCTAAGTGTATGCGTCCTTTAAATTCCTCGTTAAAATAGTACCGCCAGGCAGTAAGCATATACATACCTAAAGCGTGGTCTTTCCCTGGTATAATTGTCACACGGGGTAGTTTATCCTTAGCCGGCTGCATATAATAAGGCAGGTAAAGTATGGGCACTTTACCTATTTTTATAACGGTATTTTTAGCTACCATTTTATCATGAGGATAAAATTCTATTTTTTTAGCATAGATACGATAATCCATAAAGTGGGGGCATTGTGGGTTACAGGTAGTAAACCAGCCGTTTTTAAGTACATATTTTTTGTCACTTATTTTCTCCGCCGTCTTTCCGCCGGCATAGAAAGGAGAAGATACTAGATACAGATTATCTATAGAGGCAGTCTTTTGGGCAAAATTATATCTTATTTTATCGCCATAGATTGTGCCTTTAGGATGTTCTATTTTTACTTTGCCTATGAGATTGCCTACTTTAGTATCCATATCAACCTCTGCTTTCCCGCAAAAGGCTTTTATATCGCGATAAACTATACGCACATTGCCCTCGGCTTTCATAGTATGAGTCTGGGCATCGTAACTTACTTTGTCTCCCTTAACTACGATAGGAATTTCCTGTTTAGAAAGAGGAACAGCAAAGGTTAGAGATATATTAACAAAAAGCAGAAAGAGAAATATACTTACTCTAGCTACCACTATTATTCTTATGCTTCAAGAAAGACTCAAGACTCCGCCAATCATCAATAAACCTTTTAATGCCGATATCAGTAAGAGGGTGTTTTAGCAATTGGCTTATTACTTTATAAGGTATAGTAGCAATATCTGCACCCAGCTTAGCTGCTTCTAGAACATGCAGGGGGTTACGCACCGAAGCCACGATTATCTCCGTATTTATATGGTAATTAGCGTAGACCTTCTTTATATCACAAACTAAGTCCATTCCCCTATGACTAATATCATCCAGCCTTCCCACAAAAGGAGAAATAAAACTTGCCCCCGCTTTGGCCGCCAAAAGCGCCTGCAGCGGTGAGAAACAAAGGGTAAGGTTTGTCTTTATACTCTTGCGGGAGAGAATTTTAGTAACCCTAAGCCCTGTCTCAGTAAGAGGAATCTTAATTACAATATTAGGAGCAAGCCTCGACAATTCCTCTGCATCTTTTAGCATACCTTCATAATCATAGTGGGTAACTTCAGCACTCACCGGGCCTTTAACTACGGCGCATATTTTCTTTATCTGCGTCCGGGGTTCTGATTTCTCTTTTGCTAAGAGAGTAGGATTCGTAGTAACACCATCAAGAATTCCTAAAGAGACTGCCTTATTGATTTCTTCCAAATTAGCCGTATCAATAAAAATTTTCATTTCTCCTCCTGCGGAATAATATAGACCAAAAACCTGTTTTTTGCAATACTATTCAGAAGTTCTACCCAAAACATCAAATTTTTCTTTCCACGCCGGCTCTATTTCCGATAACGGCCCCAGGACAAACTCTCTTTCCTGCAAACGAGGATGAGGAATCTGAAGATAAGGATAAGCAATCTTCTTTCTCCCATAGATAAGTATATCTAAATCAATAGGACGCGGCCCCCAGCGTTCCTTCCTCTTTCGTCCTAATCTCTTCTCAATCTCCTGCAAAAAAAGCAACAGCTCATACGGTGCCAGAGAAGTTCTAATCTTTACCACAGCATTGATGAACTTTCCCTGCGGTGGTCCTCCTTGAGGCAAAGTCTCTATAAAAGAGGAAATCTTCTCTATTACTATCTGAGGATTACTTCCCAAGAGCTCTAAAGCTCTCTCAATGTTTTCTTTTCTTTTACCCAGATTTGAACCAACCCCTAAAAAGGCTTCTTCCATTAAATTCTCCCCATTAGGGCTGTAGCTTGCTTAAGTTGATGGAAATCTACCGTTAAAGCAAAACGCACAAATCTATCTGAATTACTTCCAAAACCAATACCCGGAGTAGAAACTACACCTTTTCTTAATAATAGCTGGCAAAAAGACAATGAAGAATGAAATTTAGAAGGAAGTTTAGACCAAACATAAAAAGTGCTTTCTG
>Ga0180301_10001863_pt1 | contig 16541 bp, 16 predicted proteins | sample GuaBasSediGuay16_FD_121797 | JGI IMG/M metagenome (GOLD analysis project Ga0180301, IMG submission 121797) | Subseafloor sediment microbial communities from Guaymas Basin, Gulf of California, Mexico - Guay16, Core 4569-2, 12-15 cm | ecosystem: Environmental > Aquatic > Marine > Hydrothermal... | reverse complement strand
TCCTGATTAACCATGCTCCCTGCAGGGGGAGATTGAGAGATAACCTTTCCTTCCTCCTCTTCCAAAGAAACCTCTTCCTTAATCATAGCTACATTAAGAGAAAGCTCTTTGAGCTTGGTTATAACTTCTTTTAAATCCTCCCCTCTAAAGTCAGGCATCATAAAATTTAATTTCAAAGGACCGAAACTTACCAGTAAATTCACGCCTCTTTCACGCTCTACCTTACCACCTGCTGGAGGATCCTGTCCAATCACTTCATCTTCCTCTTCTTCACAGTAGATATAGCTTGTATTAACCACATTTATTCCAAACTGAGAAAGATAAATCTTAGCTTCTCTTAACTTCATTCCAACAACATCTGGAACAGAAATAACTCTTGCACCCTCACTTACAATAAGCTCTATTATCCTCCCTCTGTGTACTCTTGATCCTGGAACAGGAGTTTGAGAAAGAACAAAATTCTCTGGAACTTTCTCAGAAAATTTTCTTTCCGTAACTTTTGCTCCCAGATCGCTTTTACTTAATAAAAAAATAGCATCTTCCAGTCTCTCTCCCACCACATCAGGAACCACAACATCTTCCCCTGGAACCATCACCACCAGAATAACGTAAGCAACTACCCCTGTTACTGCAAGAAGAGAAAAAAAAATTCCCGCGCTTTTAAAGAACGACTTCACCCACCCTGCCAACTTTATTCCTTCACATTGCTTTTTGCCACCTCAACTAACCTGGAGAATTCCTGGGGTTCACTGATGGCCATCTCTGAGAGCATCTTTCTGTTTAATTCAATACCAGCTTCTTTTAAGCCCTTGATGAAACGAGAATAAGAAATTCCCTCTTTTCTTACAGCCGCACTGATGCGTGCAATCCATAATCTCCTGAATTCTCTCTTTTTTCTCTTTCTACCTATATAACTGTGAAAAAGGGATTTTTTCACAGCCTCCTTTGCCTGAGTATACAAATAACTCCTTCCGCCCCTAAAACCCTTCGCCAGTCTTAAAACTTTTTTCCTTTTTTTAGTATGGATAGGTCCTCTTTTTACTCTGGCCATTATTTTCCCCTTTTAAGTTAACAAACTTTTAATCTTTTTTGCGTCAGAACCACCCACAAATGCCGGCCGTCTTAATTGTCTTTTTCTTTTTGATGATTTCTTAAGTTTTAAATGAGAGGCAAACGCCTTGGATCTTTTTACTTTACCTTTTGCAGTAACTTTAAACCTTTTCATTGCACCTCTATGACTTTTAAGTTTTGGCATTATTTTTTTCCTCCAAAAAAACTTACAAATTTTACTTGGGTACAATATATTGCTCCATCTTTTTACCATTAATCGAGGGACCAGATTCTGCCCTTCCAACATCTTCCACTTCCTTTATTACTCTCTCGAGTATATGCTTCCCCTCTTCTTTGTAAATATTCTCTCTTCCTCTGAATCTTATGGAAAGTTTCACTCTGTGACCCTCTTTCAAAAACTGCTGAACCTTCTTTGCTTTTACCATCAAATCATGTTCACCAATTTGATAGGACAGTCTTATTTCCTTTAGAGTGTCAGAGGCCTGTTTCTTTTTAGCTTTCTTGCGCTTTTTCTCCATCTGGTATTTAAACTTACCATAATCAAGTAGTCTGCATACTGGCGGATTGGCATGAGGAGCAACTTCAACAAGGTCTAAGTCTTTCTCCTCAGCAATCTTTAGAGCTTCCTCCCGTGTGAAAACACCCATTTGTTTTCCGTCTGCATCAATGAGCCTTACCTTCTTAGCCCTAATCTCCTCATTTACCGCCATACGAGGACTTTTATTGTTAATAAGAAACCCTCCTTTTTTAATTTTTAGCTTTTTAAGGTTATTTTTTCCTTAACCATTTTAATAAACTCTTGAATAGAAACGTCTTTTATATTTTCCCCATCTCTTTTACGAATTGTTAAAGTCCCCTTTTCTTTTTCTTTTTTACCTAAAATAACCATATACGGAACTTTTTCAAGCTGAGCTTCTCTTATCTTGTAGCTTATCATCTCTTTTCTTGAATCAAGCTCCACTCTGATTTTTTCCTGTTTTATTTTACTATAAACCTCAGCAGCGTAAGGAATCTCCTTATCAGTTATGGTGAGTATTTTCACCTGAACAGGAGCGAGCCAAACCGGGAACTTCCCACCTAAATGCTCTATTAAAACACCCAAAAATCTATCAATTGCTCCCAGCACAACCCTGTGAATCATAACCACACGTTTTTTTTCTCCCCCAGAAGCTATATACGTAAGATCAAATCTCTCGGGGAGATTAAAATCAACCTGAATAGTCGGTCCCTGCCATAATCTACCCAGTGCATCTTCCATCTTAATATCTATTTTGGGACCGTAAAAAGCACCCTCTCCTGGAGCTATCTCAAAATCAACCCCCTCTTTCTCCAAAGCCTGTCTTAAAGCGTCAGTAGATTTTTCCCAAATTTCATCAGAACCAATTGCTTTCTGGGGACGAGTAGAAAGGGTAACTTTATATCCCAGCTTAAAAGTATTCATCATAAAAAAAGAAAACTGTAAAACCCTTCTTACCTCCTCCACAAGTTGAGAGGGCATGCAAAATATATGAGCATCATCCTGGGTAAATCCTCTTAATCTTAAAAGTCCATGAAGAACTCCTGAGGCCTCCCGCCTGTAAACTGTCCCCAATTCAAAAAGCCTCAAAGGAAGATCCCTATAACTTCTCTGTTTACTTTTATAAACCATTATGTGAGCAGGACAATTCATAGGTTTGAGTACATATTCTTCTCCGTTGACGGAAAAAACATACATATTTTCCCTGTAAAAGTCAAGATGCCCGGATAGTTTCCATAATCCTGCCTTAGAAATATGAGGAGTCCTCACAAGTTGATAACCCCTTTTTATATGCTCTTCCTTCTCAAAGTTCTCTATGATGTCTCTTAAAACAGAACCTTTGTGATGATACACAGCAAGACCTGCACCGAGTTCGGGATAAATATCAAAAATTTCAAGTTCTTTTCCTATTTTTCGATGATCCCTATTCTTTGCTTCCTCTATTTTCTTAAGATAATCTTCAAGTTCTTCTTTTGAAAAAAAACAAGTCCCGTATACACGGGACAACATAGGATTACCCTCTTTACCCCGCCAGTAAGCCCCTGCAACAGAAAGAAGAGCAAAATGCCTTACTTTACCTGTGCTTTCAACATGAGGTCCTCTGCACAGGTCTACAAATTCTCCCTGCCAGTATAAGCTCACCTCTTCATCTTCTATCTCTTCAAGTAACTCTAATTTGTAAGGCTCGTTACGTTCCTTAAATATTTTTTTTGCCTCTTCCTTACTGACAAGCTCTTTTCTGAAAGGAAGGTCTTCTTTTACTATCCTCTCCATCTCTTCTTTTATTCTGGATAGATTCCTGGAGAGAGTTTCCCCCTCTATTTCAAAATCATAATAAAAGCCATCTTTTATTGGAGGGCCTATTCCCAGCTTTGCTTCAGGAAAGAGCCTTTTTACAGCTTGTGCCAAAATATGAGAAGCACTATGCCTTAAGATTTCAAGTTTTTCTTTCACCGCAGACTTTCTATCCTCGCTCATACCAGCAAATCCTTCTCATTTCCCGACTTCAACCACAATTTTAAAATACCACTCCCTTTCTCTATTAAATTAAAAAACACCCATGCCCGGTGCTGGACTTGAACCAGCGACCTCTTGCATGTCAAGCAAGCGCTCTAACCACTGAGCTAACCGGGCATAAGAGGCGGCGCCCGGATTCGAACCGGGGAATAGAGGATTTGCAATCCTCCGCCTTAACCACTTGGCCACACCGCCCTTATTATATAATAATACTTATTTATTCCTCCGGGGCAAGCTCTTTTTTTGATTCCTGAATTAAGGGATTCATTCTGCATTCACCATTGAAAAAAGCACCTTCCGCAATAGTTAGATCAGAGGCCTTAACTTTTCCCTCAAGACTTCCCGTAGAGGATATTTCCACTTTTCCCTCGCAATCTATATCTCCTATCACCTTCCCACCTATGATAACCGATTTTGCCTTTATATTAGCTTTCACCTCAGCTTCTTCTCCTACTATCACACTTCCTTCGGTTTCAATCTCTCCCTCAAATCTTCCATCCACCCTCACGCTTCCCCTATCTTTCAAAGTGCCTTTAAATTCAGTACCAGGCCCAATTATACTGTTTGTTTTTTCTTCTCTTCCTCGTTTTTTATTTTTAAACATGATCCCGCCTTTAATATATAATTTATTTAATAAGAAAAATCAAGAGGTTCCACCATTAACTTTAGAGGATTAAGAGTTTTTCCGTTCTTCCAGACTTCAAAATGAAGATGAGGACCTGTGCTCCGCCCACTACTTCCAACTCTGCCTATAATCTGCCCTTTTTCTACCTTATCTCCTTTTTTCACTAAAATTTTTGAAAGATGAGCATAAACGGTGGTGTATCCAAGCTCATTTTGAATCCTTACAACAAGGCCGTAAAACTGCTTCCAGCCGGCCCACACAACTTTACCCTGACAGGAAGCCTTCACCGGAGTCCCCCAGGGAGCCACTATATCAATTGCCTCATGCATCTCCTTTCTGTGAGTAAAGGAATTTATTCGCCACCCATAACCTGAGGATATCCATCCTTTTACAGGAAATATATTGGGAGTAGAAGCAAAAACAAACTTATTTTCTTCTATCACTCTTTTAATTTTATCAAAGTTTCTTTCTCGAAGAACTGCCTCCTTTTCCAAAACTTTAAAGGTTCCCTCTATCTTCTGAATTGCTTGAAGTGGGTCCTCTATTATCTTTTCTTTAATTGGCTCATCAGAAAACATATATTTTTCAGGTCCTCCTCTCCCTGAACTCTCTTCAGAGATTCCATCTTCCCCCCCTCCAATACCTGCCCTACTTCTTAAACGGGCTTCTGTCTCTTTTAACTTATTTAAGGTCTTATCAAATTCCTCCACCCTTTTTACAAGAAAAGCTATCTTTCTTTGCTGAACCTGGGTAAGCTCTTCAAGACTTTTAAGATAAGCAAGCCTCTCCCTGGTAACCTTGTATTCACCTATAAAATAAAGAAGAAAAAAAACAAAAATACCAAAAGCCAGTATGACAAAAGTTACCAGAAACCTTGGAATAACTATCCTTCGAACCTTGCCACAGGAATTTGGAATAATTAGAAGAGTAAAAAACTTTGACTTCTTGCGCATTTCTTCCACCCCCTTTAAATTGCAATTTTAAGATACCATTTCAGCCAAAATTGTCAATAGTCAAAGGAATTTAAGAATACATTCCAATTTTACACCACAGGTAATTTTGCTATAATTTATTCTTCAGAAAAAAGAACAATGATTTCCCAAGAAAGTAAATTAATCTTAATTGATGGTAACTCCTTACTTTATAGGGCATTTTACGCGCTTCCACCCCTTTCTACAAAGAAGGGAATTCCAACGGGAGGAGTTTACGGATTCACCAGGATTTTGATAAAACTTTTAAAGGAGGAAAAACCGGATTACATGGCCTGCGCTTTTGACAAAGGTAAGAAAACATTTCGTCATAAAAAGTGGAAGGATTATAAAATTACTCGTCCAGAAACACCAAAGGAACTTTCCCTGCAGATACCTCTTGTTAAAAAAATACTTGAAGCTTTTAAAATACCCGTTTTTGAGGAAGAAGAATACGAGGCTGACGATATTATTGCAACCCTTGCTAAAAAAGGTGAGAAGGCAGGACTTAAGGTAAAAATATTTACAGGGGACAAAGATATTTTCCAGATAATCTCACCTTCTGTGGTTATAGTAAGATTTAAAAAGGGAATATCCAAAACAGAAACCTTTGACATTCAGAAAGTAAAGGAAGAGTTTGGCGTTTACCCTGAACAGATAGCCGATTACCTTTCTCTTGTAGGAGATACATCTGACAACATACCCGGTGTTCCAGGAATTGGGCCAAAGGGTGCAAAGGAGTTAATTAAAAATTTTGGCAATGTAGAAAATATTCTCTCCAATATTGACAGATTACCTCCAAATTTGGCCACAAAGATAAAAGAAAATGTAGATAAAATAAAATTAAGCAAAAAACTTGCCACAATCTTTACTGAAGTTCCTTTAGAATTTAACCTGGAGAAACTAAAGGTAAAAAACCCTGACTTAAAGGCTCTCCTTGAGATCTTCAAAGAGCTTGAATTCAAGGAATTAATTAAAAGTATCAGCACAGATGAAAGCCTAAAAAAGGAAAAAAATTCAGAGAATAATTCTCCTTCTCATTCCCTTTTAATATTATCCATGCATCAGGAAAATTCTAACTTTAAAATTGCCATATCTTCCTACAGTTCTGAAGAAAAAATTATTTTATTAACCGGTGAACCAGAAGAAAATCATCAGGAAAAGTTAATTGAAAACCTGAAAAAAAATCTGAGCTCCCCAGATATAAAAAAAGTGGGACATGATCTCAAAAATATAGCGGCTAATTTAAGAAAATGGGGTATAAATCTTAAGGGAATTGAATTTGATACAGGTATAGCCGCTTACCTGCTTAATCCTTCTTTAAGAAAATATACACTTGAGAGGATTTCTCTTGAATTCTTAGGAGAAAAGCCAAAGGACCTTTCTTTGGCTTCTCTTCATAACCTCATAAAAAGACTTCACCCTATCTTGCAAAATCAACTTAAAACTAAAAAAATGTGGCACCTCTTTGAAAAAGTAGAAATGCCCCTTATTGAGGTGCTCGTTGAAATGGAAATACGAGGAGTAAAAATAGACACAAAATTCCTGAAGGAATTTCTTGAGGAAGTGAAAGAAAAACGCATAAAACTTGAAAAGGAAATATATGGGGAAGTTGGTGAGAAGTTTAATTTGAACTCCTCTCAGCAAGTTGGAAAAATTCTTTTTGAGAAATTAAAGCTACCGTCTTTTAGAAAAACCAAAACAGGCTATTCCACCAGCGAAGAGGTTCTTAAAACCTTATCTTCCATGCATCCCTGCGTTGAAAAAATACTTCAATACAGACATCTTTTGAAACTGGAATCCTCTTATATAAAACCTTTGTTAAAAATGGTTAGTCTCTCTACAGGAAGAATTCATACCTCCTTCAGCCAGACAACTGCATCCACTGGAAGACTTTCCTCTTTTAAACCGAGCCTGCAAAATATTCCTGTAAAAGAAAAGCTAAGTCAGAAGATAAGAAAATCCTTTATTGCAGAAAAAGGGCATCTTCTTTTATCTGCTGATTACTCACAAATAGAGTTGAGAATTCTTGCTCACCTTTCGCAGGATAAGCATCTCATATCAGCTTTTCTCAGAGGAGAGGACATCCACAGGGAAACAGCAGCGGAGATATTTGGCGTTTTGCCTCTTGGTGTAACTCCCGAAATGAGAAGAAAAGCAAAAGCGGTAAACTTTGGAATAATTTACGGCATAAGCCCCTTTGGACTTGCAAGGAGTCTTGAAATTACCGAAAAAGAGGCACAGGAGTATATAAACCTTTATTTTTCTCGCTATCCTGAGGTAAAAAATTACATAGAAAAAACAATTGATGAGGCAAAAACAAAAGGTTTTGTTAAAACTTTAATGGGAAGAACAAGATATATCCCCTGGATTAACTCTTCAAATATAAGAAGGAGAAAACTTGCTGAAAGAATTGCTATAAATTCTGTTATCCAGGGAAGTGCAGCTGATCTTATAAAACTTGCCATGATAAATCTTTACCACAGAATAAAAAAAGAAAAGAGCACAGCATGGATTGTTCTTCAAATTCACGATGAGCTGCTCTTAGAAGTCCAAGAAAATGAAATAGAAAGAACAAGAAAAATAGTTAAAGAAGAAATGGAAAAGGTTGTAAAGCTTTCAGTTCCCCTGGTGGTGGAAACAAAAATTGGCAGAAACTGGTATGAGATGAGTTAAAAAAATTATCATAAAAAATTACTTAAAAAGACTTACCCTGATGAAGCAAAAAAAAGACCTCTTAGCAGGGCTTGACATAGGAACAAGTAAAATATGTGCAATAGTGGGAAAAAGCACGGAAAAGGGGCTTGAAATTTTAGGTTCGAGCATTACTCACTCAAAAGGGGTAACCAAAGGAGTAATAACCAATATAGAAAAGGCCTCTTTGCAGATAAAAAAAACAGTGAAAAATGCAGAACTTAATGCGGGGAGAAAAATTGGAAGCTTATGGGTTAGTATTGCAGGCTCTCACATTGAAGGGAAGGACAATCAAAGTTTTGTCTCTATAACAAATATAGACAACACAATTACTCAAAAAGACGTAGAGGAAGCTTTTAAAAAAGCCTCTTCAATAGTTCTTCCCCCGGAGAGAGAGATTATACATGTTTTAACCCAGGATTATATTGTTGATGGTCAGGACAGAATAGAAAATCCTGTGGGTATGAGAGGAGCAAATTTGCAACTTAAAGTGCATCTTGTTACAGCTTCTTCCGGTTGCTGCCGCAACATAGAAGATAGTGTTCAAAATGCCGGCTATCAGGTAGAAAAACTTGTTCTTCAACCTCTTGCATCAGGAGTATCTACTCTCTCACCTCAGGAACAAGACCTGGGGGTGGCTTTACTTGATATAGGAGGAGGAACAACAGACCTTGCAGTATTTTTAAGAGAAGGTTTAAGATTTACAAAAGTTATACCGGTTGGAGGCAACCACTTGACCAATGACATAGCAGTGGGCTTGCACATTCCCCGAGAGGAAGCAGAGAAAATTAAAATTCACTACGGAATGGCATCGGTTGAATATCTCGCACAGGACGAGAATATAGAAGTAGAAGGTGTTGCCGGGAGAGGAAAGTACAGAGTAAAAAGATCAACTCTTGTCCACATAATTCAACTTCGTCTTGAGGAACTTTTTGAACTTGTAGATCTTCAATTAAGAAACAGTGGATACAAAGGACTTATTACATCTGGTGTGGTTCTTACAGGTGGTTGTTCTCTTCTTCCCGGAATAAAAGAAAAAGCCGAAGAAAAACTCAACCTTCCCTGTCGCATAGGTTATCCTAAAATAGGTTCCAAACAGATACTTGATCCTTCTTATGCAACGGCCGTGGGGCTTTTGTTATGGGGAGTCAAAGCAAAAAAGGAGCTTGCCTTAAAGAAGAAACTTAATGTGAGAATAAGGGAATGGTTAAAGAATTTCTTCTGAAACAAAATTAAAATGAAAGAAAGAGTCTGCATAATAGGAATGGGTATGTTTGGCTTTGTCTTAGCAAGACATCTTGCTTTAAAATATCCTCAAAGAAAAATTTTGGTTTATGACAGGGATAAAAAAATTATAGAAAGTTTGATTGAAAAAAGAAAACACCCTCTTCACTTTAAAGATTACTCTATTCCAGAAAATGTTATCCCAACACAGGACTTAGAAAAAGTTACAGAACTATCTGAAATAATAGTTATTGCTGTGCCAACCCAGAGAATAAGATCTTTTGCAAAAGAACTCACAAACTATCTTAAAAAAAACGTAGTCATATTAAATGTTGCCAAGGGAATTGAAATTGGCACAGGCAGAAGGATTTCTGAAATCTTAAAAGAAGAAATACAAAAACCTTATCATTATGCTGTCCTTTCTGGAGGAACAATAGCAGGCGAAATGCTAAAGGGTGACCCCCTGGCAGCAGAAATAGCCTGTGAAGAACAAAAAATTGCCAAAAAACTCCAGGAAATTTTCTCCAGCCAGAAATTCAGAGTTTATCGAAACGACGACGTGATAGGAGTTGAGATTGCTGGAGCTTTAAAAAATCCCTTAGCAATAGCCTCAGGAATGGCTGATGCTCTCGGATATGCCTCAAGCACAAAGGGGGCACTTTTGTCAAGAGGAAGTCTTGAGATAAAAAGACTGGCTTTAAAACTCGGAGCAAAAGAAAAGACTTTCAACTTTGGGGGACAGGCAGCAATGGGAGATATAATGACAAGCTGCTTTGGCAACACAAGAAATAAAAAATTTGGAGAACTCATTGTAAAAGAAGGCTCTGTAGAAAAAGCCTTAAAGCTAATGAAAAGAGAAGGAAAGCTTGTAGAAGGATATTTTACCAGCAAGGCGATACACTATCTTGCAGCATCTTTACATGTGGAGATGCCTGTGCAGGAACAGATCTTTCAAATCCTTTACAACGGGAAAAAACCAGAATCTGCACTGAAAGATCTTATGAAAAGGAGTCTTAAACCAATATAAATCTACTACTTTAAAGAGGCTATAATTTGACCCTCAAATCTCAAATCAAGAAAGGAAAATTGCTCTTTTCTCCTCTTTGCATCCTCGAAAATGTAAGGAAGATAAAAAAAGTATCTATAGTTGGGGTTTGTACCAAGGATAAGATGTAAACCTTTTTCAAGCTCAACTACAATTCCTTTCTCTTTCTCAAAAGTAATTTTTTTTGTATTTAAATTAACAAGATGCAGGGTTTTAATGACCCTTATAGCTTCTAACAGGAGCTTTTTATCCCTGACAGGGTCAATCTCACAGATTAGAGGAAACCCTTTTGTATCCTTTAGCCTGTTAAGGATAACACCTTCCTCATCCACCTCCCAAATCCCATCTTTTCTTTCCACACAAGCATAAGGGAACCTTTCCTCAATCTCAATTACTACTGTGGAGGGTAGCTTCCTTTTAACTTTGACTTTTTTTACAGGTAACTTTGACAAAATCTCTCCTGATATTTTTTTCAAGCTTACTTTGAAAATAGAATTGTAAAAGGGAGAGGGAATTTTTTCTAAAATCTCTGATGATGAAAGTCTCACATTACCTTTTATCTCTACATTTTTTACATAAAAGTAGGGAAGGTTAAAAACGCTAAAAGTTACAAAAAAGACAAAGGTTAACAGGATAAAAAGCAGGAAAAGAGCTTGCCACCTGCTTTTCTTTTTTGTTGAAAGGGAAGAGATCCTCTTTTTCATTTGGAGATAAATTCTTCCATCTCATCCTCTTCTACAAATGGCCCTTTTAACTATCTTATCAACCAGAAGGTTGAATTCAATTCCCTCGGCTTTTGCGGCGCGAGGAAGCAAACTATTATCAGTCATTCCAGGGATGGTATTAACCTCAAGAAGATAGGCCTCTCCTTTTCTCCAGATAAGGTCAACCCTACCAAAATCTCTACAGCCAAGACTTTTATAGGCTCTGATAGCTATATCCTTGATTTTTTTGCTTTCGGAAAGAGAAAATTCAGCAGGAACAATATAATCGCAAAGTCCCTTTGTGTATTTTGTTGTATAATCAAAAATACCTTTACGATGAACAATTTCAATAATTGGAAGAGCTTTTGGCTGCGGATCATCAATAATACCAACGGTTATCTCTCTCCCTTCTATATACTCCTCCACCATGATACATTCACTATCATGCTTAAAGGCTTCTCTTATGGCAGTCTCTACCTCCTTTTCCTCTCTAACCAGGCTCACTCCAATTGTAGATCCACCTCGAGCAGGCTTTACTATAAAAGGTGGGCTTATTTTAAGAGAAAAACAAGGGGAATCTATTACCTGCCAGTAAGGTTGCTTTAATCCTTCGGTTTTCCATATTCTTCTTGAAAAAGATTTGTCCATGGCAAGGGCACTGGCAAGAACACCTGAGCCTGTATAAGGGATACCCATTGTCTCAAGCCAGCCCTGTATTCTCCCATCTTCTCCTCCCACACCGTGAAGAGCAATGAAAACAACATCAACTTCTCTTTTTTTTAAAGACAGAAGCTCCTCAGGTCCCCTGTAATCTATATTAAAGACAAAATAACCAAGCTCCTTTAAAGCTCTCTCTATAGCCTGACCACTCTTAAGAGATATCTCTCTCTCAGAAGATATCCCTCCTTTTAAAACACAAACTTTTAAACTCATTCAACTAAATTATTTCTATCTCCGGTTCTAAATCTATATTGAATTTCTCCTTAACTTTTTCCCTGACTTTTTCTATGAGCTGAATTATATCCTGTGCCCTTGCCTTTCCCTTATTGATGATAAAATTACCATGCTGAAAGGAAACTTGGGCATCACCTATAGTCATACCCAGACAACCTGTATTTTGGATAAGATATCCGGCTGAATAAAAGGGAGGATTTTTAAAGACACAGCCTGCTGAAGGAAAGGAGAGAGGTTGGGTTTGCATTTTCCTTCTTGTAGCCTCTCTTATTCGAGAGAGTATCTTCTCCTTTTTGTCATAAAAAAGGCGGAGCTTTACTTCAGTTAAAATTAAATTCTTTTCTCTCAAAAATAAGCTACTTCTATATCCAAATTCCATCTCTTCCGGGTAAAGAATAAATTCTCTATTCTCAGTATCAACAACCTTAGCCCAAACTATCCTGTCAGAAAGACTCTCGCCAAAAGCTCCTGCATTTCTCACAACTGCCCCACCAATTGTGCCAGGAATTCCTGCAAGTGCCTCTAATCCTGCAAGATTTTTCTCAGCGGCAAAATCAATTAAAGAAGGCAGGTTAACCCCTGTCCCCACAACTATTTCTTCTGAGTTTATTTCAAGCTTTTTAAATTCCCCGCCCAGCTTAATCACCACTCCTCTGAAGCCCTCATCTCTCACAAGAAGCTTGCTCCCATTACCAATAACAATAAAAGGGATTTTATCTACCCTGCAAAACTCAAGCACTTTCTTTAAATCATCAAGATTATAAGGAACAACAAAAAGATCAGCTGTTCCACCTATCTTAAAAGATGTCAAATCCCTCATAGGTTTGTTTCTAACCACTTCTCCTTTAATCTTTAGTTCCTTCTTTTCCATAATTTGCATTGGCAATCCCCTCTTTTTTCAAGTTGGCATTGCCTAATTGTAACTAAACTATAAAAAGTAGTCAAGAGCTATGCTTGACATAAGATATTTTTACCTCTAAAATACCTTGAAGGGGGAGGGATATGAAAGAAATAAAAACAACTCTTATTTGCAGTCACTGCTTTAAGGAATCTCCTGTGAGAATAACTTACTTAGAAGAGTCAACAGTTAAACTGACCTGTGAAAGATGCGGGCACACCATAAGGATAACAGAAAAAAAGAGACAGGATCTTTCCCTTACCGATCTCGAGCTGAGGATACTGACCAAACCTTTAAGGCTGGCTCTGGAAGCCAAAAAAGATTCTTTTCGCTTCGTATCAACACTTCCCTTGCGTATGCTAACAAAGCCTTTCCGAATTGCAAGAGAACTCAAAGAAGTCTTATCTACCGGAATCCTTGACAAGGTTTAAAAAATGTGCAAAAATTTTTCAACTTCGAACTCAAAATGAAGACAAGCACAAAAGGAGGTTTGTATAATGTCAATAAAAAAAGTCTGGATAGATGAGGATGCATGCACGGGTTGTGGGCTTTGTGAGGATACCTGTCCCGATGTTTTTGAAGTTAACGATGTGGCTGTAGTTAAAGAAGATGCTGACTTTAATGAGTTTGAGGAAGAGATAAAAGAAGCAGCTGAAGACTGTCCAAGTGAAGCTATCCACTACGAAGAAGAATAATTTTTAAAGGGGCCTTTGAAAGGCCCCTTTGCTGCTAAATTAAAAATGAAAATACTTCTTATCCATCCTCCGTCCAAGTTTCTTCTAAAAGAAAAGTTAGGAATAATCGCAATTCCTCTTGGGCTTGCTTACCTTGCCTCACCTCTGGAAAAGGACGGTCATACAGTAAAAATTGTGGATTCTCCCTCACTTGGATATGAGTTTGACGATGTAAAAGAGGAAATTAAAAAGTTTGCACCTGAAGTGGTGGGCATAACTGCCACCACATCTAACATCTACAATGCCTACAATGTAGCACAACTGGCAAAAGGAATTGATCCCCGTATAAAGGTAATAATAGGTGGACCTCATGTAACATTCACAGCAAAACAGACCCTTACCGAGTGTCCTTTTATTGATATAGTTGTAAGAGGGGAAGGAGAGGTAACTTTCAGAGATCTTGTGAATAAACTCCAGTTTTTTGGCGAAGATTTTTCTTTATTAAAACAAATAAAAGGTATAACTTTTAAGATTAAAGACACAATAATAGAAACAGAGGATCGTCCTTTTATAAAAAACCTTGATGAAATTCCCTTTCCTGCTTATCATCTTTTACCCATGGAAAGATACAAAGTCAGGAATAAAAGATTTGGGAATATTATAACAAGTAGAGGTTGTCCTTTTTCCTGTATTTTCTGTTCTTCTTCCCAGCTTTTTGGCAAAATATGGAGAGCAAGAAGTCCAGAAAATGTCATAAAAGAGATTAAACTTTTAAAGGAAAAGTACAATGTAACGGAGATAGAGTTTTTAGATGACACGTTTACCTTAAATAGAAAAAGAGCAGAAAAAATATGTGATCTTCTGATAAAAGAGAAATTAAAAATCTCCTGGGCCTGTTCCTCAAGAGTTGATACAATAGACAAAGGACTGATAGAAAAGTTAAAAATGGCAGGCTGTCACACAATTTATGTTGGTGTCGAGTCAGGTTCTCAGGAGATATTAAATATAATAAACAAGGGCATCACTTTAAGTCAGGCAGAAAAAACCATCAATCTCATAAAGAAAGTGAAGTTAAATAGCTTTGCCAGCTTCATAATCGGTATTCCTGGAGAGACAGCCAAGACAATTAAGAACACTATAAACTTTGCCAAGAAGTTAAGTCCTTCTTTTGTCCAGTTTACAATATGCACTCCTTATCCTGGAACAAAGCTATTTGAAATGGCGAAAGAAAAAGGCTGGCTTTTGACCAAGGATTGGTCAAAATACACCATTTTAGACCAGGTCATGAAACTACCGGGGCAAGTTGCTACCAACCTCAATAAATGGCTTTTAAGAGCCTACTTAAGTTTTTATCTAAGACCTAAATTTCTCATTGAGCAAATAAAAAGAAAGAGCTTTTTTTTATTTTTGTTTAGAAAAATCTCAGAAACCGTTTTTGAATACCTCGGGGCAAAAGGGTGAGAAAAACTTGCTTAATTATCCAGAAAAGAACAACAGAGGAATACCACCTTCGGTGAAAAAGTCACTTTCTTATCAATCAATAAATAAAAACCCTATACAATGAAAAAAGAACTTTATCTTGAATACCTTAAAATAATAAGAGACTTTAAAGGTTATCTTCAGAAAAAAATGAAAAAAAGCAAAAACTTTCCTCCTCAACTTGAAGAGAATAAAGCCCACCTGCTTAAAGAACTCTATGAAAAAGTGAAAGATTGCAAGAATTGCCCCTTGCACAGAACAAGAACCAATCTTGTATTTGGGGAAGGGAGTCCGGAGGCTACCCTAATGTTTGTGGGAGAAGCACCCGGGAAAGAGGAAGACTTACAGGGAAGACCATTTGTAGGAGCTGCAGGTAAACTCCTCAGAGAAACCATAAAAAATTTGGGAATTTCAGAGAAAAAAATTTATATTGCCAACATTCTTAAGTGTCGCCCTCCTCAAAACAGAGATCCAAAACCAGAAGAAATTGCCCGCTGTATTCCCTATCTCAAAAAACAGATAGAGATAATAAAACCCAGAATAATCTGTACTCTCGGAAAATTTTCGACACAAAATTTACTTAACACCACAAAAGGTATAACTTATCTTAGAGGAAAAAAGCACACACTCCCTGGTGGAACTCTCCTTATTCCCACCCTTCATCCTGCAGCCTGCATCTACAAACCTTACTGGAAAGAAAAATTCCTGGAGGATCTTGATAAAGTAAAAGAAGAGCTTGATAGACTATCAGAATCACCTGCAAATGCTTTTGATTAACCTTAGATAATCTTTGAGGTGACGGGTAATAAGAAATTTTTCTTTAACAATTTTCCTGCCGACCTCTCCCATCTTTCGGGCACAAGGAGGGTTTCTTAAAAGATACTCCACTCTGTCTGCTCCTTCTTCAACTGAGTTAACTAAAAATCCATTCTCGCCTTCTTTTATCTGAAGTCTTATCCCTCCCACATTACCTCCCACCACAGGGCGAGCTTTCCATAATGCCTCTGTTACAGTCAATCCGAATCCTTCTCTCAGAGACTTTTGAATTACAACATCAGCACTTCTTTGCAAAGCATTTATCTGCACAAAGCTATCAGGAGCAAGATTTAATATATGAATATCAGGATCATCCTTAGCTTCCCTTCTTATCTGCTTGAGAACCTCCGGTCCTTCCGGATCATCCCTTGCTTCTCCACCTGCTAAAATTAGCTGACAATCTACTCTCTTTTTAACCCTGCGGTAAACTTTTATAACTCCCACAGGATCTTTAAAATAATCAAAACGAGAAACCTGAAGTAAGATGGGTTTTTGAGGATAAATTTCCATTCTCCTGAGTATATCCTTTATCTGTGAGGTTGAAAGTTCCCTATTTTTCTCACTGAGAGGGTCTATAGAGGGAGGAATTATATAACAAGTAAAAGGCAGCGGTTGAACAAACTCCTGCATGGAAAATATAGCAGCATCGTACTTTTTAATATAAGTGGATAGAAAATCCCAGACCTTTCTGTCTGGATTGGAAAGATCTATGTGACATCTCCATATCCATTTATTATTTTTCCTGGCTTCAATTAGAGCTGCGGGTTGAGGATCATGGATAATCACCACATCGGAGGTAAGATCAATTTTTTTAATATTTCTTTGGTTTACTTTTATATACTCCTTTAACATATCC
>Ga0180301_10001862_pt1 | contig 16543 bp, 23 predicted proteins | sample GuaBasSediGuay16_FD_121797 | JGI IMG/M metagenome (GOLD analysis project Ga0180301, IMG submission 121797) | Subseafloor sediment microbial communities from Guaymas Basin, Gulf of California, Mexico - Guay16, Core 4569-2, 12-15 cm | ecosystem: Environmental > Aquatic > Marine > Hydrothermal... | reverse complement strand
TATCTATCTATAATCAGGATAGATGTGTATATCCATAGCTATACGGCCTTCTATAAAGTAACCTATAGCTATATCGAATTAGGCTAAAGAGAAAGGATTTGTCGTGAAAGGATTCTTTATTGATACTATGGTTTCAGGGAACTATAGCGCCAAGAAATAGTCCGCAGTACAGGCTATGCTTGTATTTTATAAAAATAATGACATCAACACTATAATATTCTATGATGTCTCTAGGCTAGGTAGAAATCTTGAGGAGACCTTATATGAGCTAAAAGCTGTTGATAGAGGAGGGCTATGACGTATATTTTGTCTATCCAGACTTCCTTAATCAAATCAATGATCCTATGATGAAGAAATTCGTAGTATCGATGTTTGTCTGGTTTGCAGAGCCCTATAGATACGATATTGTACAAAGGACAAAAGTTGGAATACTAAGAGCAAAACTACAGGGAAAGCATATTGGTTTGGTAGACCAAGGAAGGAGATCTATTGGAAGAAATTCAGTGAGTACCTCAGGAAAGGATTAAGCCTAAGAGACTGTGCAAGACTACCGGGTGTCTCGTACTCAACTCTGGGATCGCTCTCCAGGTCGTAGTAGTACTCGAGGAGCAAATTATAGTATATTTTATCTAGTTTCTCCCTACCCTTCTTAAGGCTGGATTCTACATATCGGCGGGACATGTATAGCTGGATCAAATTGGGCCCCTCCCCCATATTCCGCGGATGCACGGGTTTTATAGGGGAGGGACCCGAACATGAGTATCTGATTCCTCCTCTAGCTCCATATTTTTACTATATTTAAAGAGGACAAGGCTCTATTTGATCTTTTGAGATTTTAATTTCTATTATAAGTAATTTGTTATTGTATTGACTAGGAAAAATACTATGTAGTAGTTGGATTTAATTAGGTCCAAACATATTTTCTTGACAGGTGCTTGTATGGTACTGGAAGGTGTTAGAAAGGCTTTATCGAAGTTCCTTAGGAGTGATAGAGAATACAGAGAAGCAGTTAAACAGTTTATTAAAGATCTTCAAAAAGAGCTTATAAAAGCCGATGTTAATGTCAAAGTTGTCTTTGAATTAACAAAGAGAATTAGGGAAAGAGCCCTTGAAGAAGAGCCGCCGCCCGGTATAACGAGAAAAGACTGGCTTGTAACAATTGTTTATGAGGAGCTTACAAATCTCTTTGGTGGCGAGAAAGCACCTAGTATTAAACCTCCAAAGAAGCCATGGATAATGTTATTGGTTGGTCTCCAAGGTAGTGGTAAAACAACAACTGCTGCTAAGATAGCTCATTACTATAAGCTTGAGGGTTACCGAGTAGGCCTTGTAGTAGCTGACACATATAGACCTGCAGCTTATGATCAGTTGAAACAACTTGGTGATCAGATTGGTGTGCCTGTGTATGGCGAACCAGGTAATAAAGATGCTGTAGCTATTGCTAGGAATGGTGTTAAATTGTTCAAGGAGAAGGGTTTTGACATAATTATTGTAGATACAGCTGGTCGCCATCATCGTGAAGAGGATCTTCTTAAGGAGATGAGGGACATTGCCAAGCAGATCAATCCTAATGAGGTTGTTCTAGTAATTGATGCAGCTATTGGCCAGCAAGCATATAGTATTGCAAAAAAGTTCCATGAATCAACACCTATAGGCTCAATAGTAATTACTAAACTTGATGGTACTGCTAAAGGAGGCGGTGCATTATCTGCTGTGGTAGCTACGGGTGCAGTTATAAAGTTTATTGGTACCGGTGAAAAAGTTGATGAGCTTGAAGTGTTTAGGCCTCCTAAATTTGTAGCGAGAATACTTGGTATAGGCGATATAGAGGGTCTTGTCGAGAAAGTTAGAAGAGTACGTATAGAATTTACTGAAAAGGATCTTGAAGAGATACTTTCTGGAAAACTAAATATGAGACTAATATATAAACAACTTATAAGCATTCGTAAACTTGGTCCTTTGCGAAAAATACTTCAAATGATCCCTGGTTTTGGACTAAAGATACCTTTAGACATAGACCTAAGTGCTAAACAAGCAGAAGTTAAAATTAAGAAATGGCTTGCAGTAATAAATTCTATGACATATGAAGAACTGGATAATCCAGAGATCATTGACAGAAGAAGAATGAAGAGAATAGCTCTAGGAGCTGGAGTTGATGTAGAGGATGTCCGGGAATTATTGAAACAATATCATACTATGAAGAAATTGCTAAAGCAATTAAGGAGGAGAAAAGATCTACTAGATAAATTAAGGCTTGGAGCTTTACGTTGAACCCTCCTACAAGAATATTCTTATATTATCTAGCTAATCCCTGTCTGGATCTTGAAATTATTTCGCATGTATTGCTTAATACATTTATCGTATCACATGGAATTCGTATTGATACAATATTGTATCTATTATCTACTGAAAAAACATATGTGATCAATGGATTTAAGCTAAGACATCTTTATCCTCAACAAAGCAGTCTAAGAGGATTTGCAAAAGCAGTTTTTTGTAAAAATAAAGAATTACCCGGGGTCCGTATAAACCATAATATTGTATTAAAAGATCAAATTGCTATATTATATCCTTCTGGAAATGGATTGTCAATAGCTGACAATCCAATAGGGTCTTATGAAGAGATAGTAATCGTCCTAAACAATGGAAGATATTTTAGGGAATTCTTGTTACGTGATATACCCAAAATACCTATTTGTATACCGCGAAAGGCTTCAATAGGGACCACTATAACGATAATAAACTATGTCTTAGATACTTGGTATGGTACAGTAGTTAGGAGGAAGGGGAAGGTAATTGTCTATAGAGCTAAGCAATAGCCTACTGGAATCTGTGAAGAAGATCTTATTAAAGTATCCACTATGCAATCATTGTCTAGGTAGACTATTTGCTAAATTAGGACATGGATTAGGAAATGATGATAGAGGCTATAGTCTAAAGCTAGTGTTAACCATGGAGCTTCATAGGATCATTAAAGATGATAAGGATAAATATAAGGATCTGCTTAGAAATCTTGCTGAGAACGGCGGTGAACCATTGACTAAGTTATATGAGTATTTATATAATGAAGCAATTAATTATAGGGAATGTATTTTATGTAAAAACATTATTAGCCGCAAATATTTTGAGAAATTAGCTGATAAAGCAATTGAAGTTATTAATGAATATAATGCTACAAGTTTCTTGATAGGGGTAAGTATTGATAGGGAGTTACAGCTTAAGGAGATCGAAATAGCCAGTGAGTCGGGCCTCGAATATAGCGAGTCTATAAAGAATGAAATTAAGCGTGAAGTTGGTAAGATTGTTAGGGATAAATCGGGCATTGAACCTGATTTTAATAGACCAGATATTGTAGTGGTATTCGATCTAATAGGTAATTATGATGTTATTGTAAATCCAGTATTGCTACTTGGTAGATATTGGAAGACCGCTAGAAACATATCACATGTTATATGGATTAGCAAGGGCATTAAAAAATATCCGTACTCTATTGAGGAATTCTTTAATGAATCTCTAAAAGAAGTCTATGATGCTGAAAGAGCGATTCTACATGCCAGTGGTAGAGAAGATGTTGACGTGCGTATGTTGGGCACTGGCAGGCCAATGGTTTTAGAGATTAAAAATCCGAGATTTCGCTTAGTTGATTATGATTTATTAAATAGCCTTGTAGTATCTAATAGAGTTAAAGGCGAGATCATTGGTCAGGCCTCACGTAAGCATATTGAATTACTTAAAATGGAGTTATCTAAGAAATCAAAAATATATAAAGCTCTTATATATACTTCCGAACCTATAAGTGAAGAAAAGCTACGTTATCTTGAAGAATTCTTTACTGACAAAGTAATTAGACAATTAACTCCTAAGAGAATATTATATAGAAAAAAGGAGAGATTGAGAACTAGGAAAGTCTATCAGGTAAAGACTAGATATATCGATCAACATTTATTTGAGGCATTGATTAGAAGCGATGGCGGTTTATATATTAAGGAACTTATTTCAGGCGATAACGGTAGGACGACACCTAGCTTTGCTGAAATCCTAGAGGTAAAGGCGTATTGTATAGAACTAGATGTTATTGGTGTAGAGGTACCTCTTCTTTCTCAATTTGGAGAAAACATTTATAACATGATAAATGTTTAGCTAGAGAGTAGCATTCAGTGAAGGGAGTAGAGGTATTAGAAAGATGGTTAAAGCACCCAAGGGATTTAGGCATAGAACTCGGAAGTTATTGAGAAAACATATTAGAGAGAAAGGAGCTATTCCGCCCCTAAGCCTCTTATTACATAAATATAAAGTAGGTGATAAGGTACATATTAAGATAAACCCGGCTGTACATAAGGGAATGCCTCATCGTAGATATCATGGTAAGACAGGAACGATCATTGGTAAAAGAGGTAAATGCTACATTGTAGAGGTCTATCTTGGCGATAAGAGAAAAACAATTATTGTACGCCCAGAACATATTAGACCTGCTAAACAATAGTTATTTTATGTAAGTTAAATAATTCATTATAATATGGTGAGTAGAAATTGTCAACAGAACTTGATGCGGAAATTTTAGAGGAAAAACATATACCAAATCCTATAGCTAAGGAATTATTAGAGAAAGTTGTTAGAGTACTCGAGATCAGCGGCTACACACCTACAATGCTTATACATAAAACTCTTGATTATCTAAGAAAATATTCAAAAATGAGTTCTGATAGGGCAAATGCCCTTGATAGGGAGTTGCAGGCATTCAATCTAAAACCGGAAACAAGAATAATGATTATAAATATATGTCCTGAAACGCTAGATGAACTAAGAACACTACTCGTACTTGAGGAAAGAATTATTGAGACGGAAGAAGCAGAGAAAATACTTGATATAGCGAAGAAGTATTGTTTCGAATAATATTCTTAATGAGTTACTTAAGCAAAAGATGCATTCCATTACTTGAATGATTCATACCTATTTAAACAATTAGACGAAATCTAGGTCCCATAAAGTACATGAAATAAGAAAAGATCATTACTTCTTCATCATAATTGTTCTATAATTGAATGGATAAATAGATAAAGTAGGGCATAACTTAAATATTCATAAGGGAGTGGGTAAAAGGTGTACAGACGATCTGGTAGGCCAAGACGATATTTTAGAGAAAGAGGGTTTAGGGAAGAACACAAAGAACAATCAGTATATGTACTAGATTACCTACCATTTGGTAATCCGCTTGATAAGTATCGTGAATACAGAAATAGACCTGTGGCCCAAGTCATAGGTACAAAGTATTTTACTCTATTGGAAGTCGAGCCATATCCTGGTATAGATCTAGAGGTTGGTGAAAGAGTAGATATTAGTCCCGAGTCGAAGATAAGAAGAATTATTGGAAGAATAAGCTATAATGACTTAACCAGTAATGCTAGAGGCAATTTAGAAGATATTGTTAGAAAAATAGTTTTAGAAAATGAGAGAATATTTGTAGAATTCTTTAATAAAGCAGGTCCTATAAACATTAGACTTCATTCATTAGAGCTCCTTCCAGGCGTAGGTAAGAAGACAATGAAACTTATACTTGAGGAAAGGAAGAAAAAGCGTTTTGAATCATTTAATGAAATACAGGAGAGAGTAAAATTAAGCGATCCCGCTAAAACTATAGTTGATCGAGTAATTGTTGAATTACGTGGCGAAGATAAGTACTACTTATTCGTCAAACCACCAAGGTTTGTTCTTGAATCAGGAGCAGTATACCTAGGCTATCTTGAGAAGCTTCATTACTTATAATAGGATAATCATTATGTCCATAGAATATCCTCCTATTTACTCTAAGAAAAGACTTTTTCAATGGACTAAATCTTTTTTAAGAAAATATAATATCAAGCCAAAGGATAGACTTAGCCAATCATTTCTTATTAATCCTAAAATGTTACATGAAATAGGTTATTGGCTTGAAAAACTATCAGTTAATAAGAACGAAACAATATGTGAAATTGGTTCCGGAATTGGTATTATAACATATTATCTAGTAAGGAATGAGTACAAAGTACTGGCTATCGAGATAGATTCGAAATTAGCAAATGCATCGTATGAACTATTTAAAAGGTTTAAGAGAGCAGTCCTCATCAATGCAGATGCCTTAGAAATACCTTTTAATTGTAATACAATTGTATCAAATACTCCTTTTCATATGTCTTCTCAACTACTTCTTAAAATCGCCAGATCAAATAATGTGTCAAAGGCTATATTGGTGTTTCAAAAGGATGTCGTAGAAAGAATAGCAGCTAAGCCTGGGACAAAAGAATATGGTAGGCTTAGTATAATTATACAGCAAGTATTTGATTTAAAAAGAGGATCTATATACTCTCCATCCTCTTTTTACCCTAAACCAAAGGTAAGTACTCAATTAATTGTCTTAGTAAGAAAGAATGAATATGGATTATTATACTATAAATTAGAAGAGATTACAAGAGTTTTATTTACTGAAAGAAGGAAGAAAGCATTGTCTGTAATAAGTAGAAAACTTGGACTGAGTAAATCAGCAATCAAGGAATTAGGCATAGATGATAAAGTTAGGATCTATCAATTATCTCCTGAAATATTTGTCAAAATAGCTAGTTATATGAGGGACTCTCTTTGAAGAAGATCTATATTACCAATAGTATGTCTATATATGTTTTTAAGAATGTTTATGAGCCAAGCGATGATACATGGTTATTAATGGAATTAATAGAGCCTCGTAAAATAAATGGAAAGGTAGTTGTAGATACATGTTCTGGAACAGGGATTCTTGGAATATATTCGTGGATTATAGGTAGGCCTAGGAAAATAGTTTTTATTGATATATCTGAGCAGGCGATCGCCAATATAATGTTTAATATAAAACATCTTAATTTATGTGATTATCTTATACTAAGATGTGATCTTCTGAGATGCTTAAATGAACATAGTGTAGATGTAGTTCTAGCTAACCCCCCTTATCTACCAGGTATAGGTAAGGATCTAGATCTATATGGTGGCGTGCATGGCTACGAGATTATATTGGATCTTATTATTGAAGCAAATAGGGTATTGAGAAATAAGGGGTTTCTATTTCTTGTATACTCTTCTTTGTCTAATGAGGATATCATAATAGACTATCTACATAAATATGGGTTTAAAGTATATAGGAAGAAAAGTAAACATTTCTTCTTTGAAGATATAATAGCTATTGAGGCGATTAAAGAGAATTGATTGTCCGCGTAGTACTTGTAGAGCCGGAAGGATCCGTTAACCTAGGATTTATTGCTAGACTCTGTGTGAACTTTAGTGTTGATGAACTTTACCTCGTTAATCCTAAAGCTAGTATTGAAGAGGCTCTAGAATATGCATCTAAGGCTAAAGACTTTCTATTGAATGCCGTAATCAAGACCTCCATTAATGAAGCTATTGAGGATGTTGACCTAGTTATTGCTACAACGGGTAAAGGCTTAGGTAGAGGTGATTATCTTAGGCAAGCTATTTCACTTAAAGACTTTATATCACTCCTTAAACAGAGATCGCCGGGTTCGATAGCTCTATTGTTTGGTAGAGAAAGTACTGGTTTGACAAGGGAAGAACTTAGTTTAGCTGATTATCTAGTTACTATTCCAGCTAATCCTAGGTATCCAATACTTAATCTAAGCCATGCAGTTGCAATTATACTTTATGAATTATTTATTTTTAGGGAAATATATACAAATAACATTCCTCTGAGAGCATCTAAAGATCAAATTATAGAGATCCATAAGCTAATAGATGAGTTGGCTATTAAGGTTGTACATAGAGATAAGGCTTATAGGATAAGTTATGTTCTTAAGACTGTTATAGGCCGTGGAATGCCTAGTGAATATGAAGCTAGACAAATAATGTATTTGTTAAGGAAGGTGCTTAGGAAAATTGGTTGATCTAGTATTCACTGTTAATCCAGGCATAGAAGATGTTGTTGCTGAAGAAATTAGAAGTGAATTTACTGGTAAATTAGAGTATAAGATTATGAGTGGACGCGTATACCTCTATAATGCGGGTAATGTGAAGTATCTATATGAGAAAGTATCTAGACTAAAGACAATAAATAAGGTTATGATACTACTTTGGAAAGGAAAGATAAGACCGGAATATACATATCTAACTTATCTACATGATATTTTATTAAAAGATCTTAATCAAATCATCGAATATATAACTCCTAATACAACGTTTGCTGTGCAAGTAGAGAGATTAGGTGAGCATGAATATACTTCTATGGATATTGCTAGAGTTTTAGGAGATGTTATTATAGACATAGTTTCTAAGCATCATCAGAGAAGACCTTTAGTTAATTTGAGAAATCCATCAATTATAATCAATGCTCTTGCTAAAGAGGATGATCTGATTATAGGGGTATTAGTGTCAAGTTCTTGGAGTATACATAGGAGAGGCTATAGAATATATGATCATCCAGCTGCCTTAAAACCTACTCTTGCTGTTGCTATGCTGTATTTATCTGGTACAAAAGATAAACAGGTTATAATAGATCCTATGTGCGGCGGCGGCACCATACCCATTGAGGCGGCCTTACTTCATGAAGACGCATATATCATTGGTGCGGATTTTAATGAAAAACATATTCGCGGTGCTAGAATGAATGCTATAGCTGCTGGTGTGTATGATAAGATCATCTTTAAAAAATGGGATGCAAGAAAAATAGATCAATTAGATATGGAATTTGATCATATAATTCTTAATCCTCCTTACGGCATAAGATACGGAGATCCCACTAGTATTAGAAGACTTTATAGGAAATTCCTCGAATCAGCTATTAAATCTTTAAGTCCGACAGGAAGAATCACAATGATAACCACAGAATACCACTACATACACAGGATAATAAAACATATAGGACTAGATATAGTCCATGAGAGAACAGTTTATCATGGAAAGTTATATCCCCATATAATTGTTCTCGGCAAAGAATAATTAGCTTGGAGCAATGTACCGATCTCTCGAAGAGCTTATCTGAAGTTCTTTGAGGGATCTTATTAAAAGGCTCATTACTTCATACTAGATATATAGTCTTGTATCCACATTTGCATCTCTTAATCCACTAATTAATGGTATAAGCGATTCCATACTTGGTGCTTCCCATACACATACGTATAGCCATTGTCCAAGTGCACTATATGCTGCAAGTACTTTCCCTCCCGACACAATACTAGATGGATCCTCAAGTATCGATTTAACTATTCGAATAGCGGCTTTCATAGTATTAATATCTGGTTTTCCAACTGGTCTATGTATTAAAATGTACTTCATATTAATCTCCTCAATGAGGCTAGTACTTTAGCTATGTTATAGCCTTACTGTATAAAAGGTATAGTAGTACATAACTAGAACAAACATTATATAGGGTTATTTAGTTCTAGGATATCTAGGATATAAGAAGGTGTAGTAAAGATGCCTCTAAGACCAGCTAAATGCTATACACATTTCAGTGGTCCACCCTATACTAGAAAAGAGTATATACCTGGTGTGCCGCAGCCCAAGATTGTAAAGTTCGAAATGGGCAACATACATGGAGACTATGATTACGTAGCACTGCTTGTTACATTGGAGGCAGGGCAAATAAGGCATAATGCGTTAGAAGCAGCACGTATTATTGCTAACAAGTACCTTAGTACAGAGATAGGCGATCAGAACTACTTCCTGAAAATACGCATATATCCGCATCATGTATTAAGAGAAAATAAAATGATGGCATTTGCTGGAGCAGATCGTCTACAGGATGGTATGAGGCAGGCATTTGGTAAACCAATTGGTGTTGCAGCCCGTGTCTATCCGGGATCTGTTGTTATGGAAGTTCGAATTAAGAAAGAACATGCACAACAAGCAAAGGAAGCATTAAGGAGAGCAGCATCAAAGCTTCCATTACCGGCGCGAATAGTATTCAAACCTCTTAAGCCAGGGCTTAAGCCAGTTGCTTAATCAGAAGAATTTACTTTATGAACTAGAATTTAGTCGTATAAGATCTTTTATTACAAATTATAATCCGCGGAAGATCTTAATCCAAATAGCTGATGGCCTAAAGTTCTTGTCTAGGTATATTATAGATTATATTGAGTCACTTGATAAAGATATAGAGACTTATTTGTCAGCTTCTCCCTCTTATGGCGCTTGTGATATACCTGTAGATGAGGTTAAAGCATTAAATGCAGACGCTATAATTCATGTAGGCCATAATCCATATCCATATATGGGTTACTCTATAAATATACCAGTATTATATATAGAAGCATTCTATACTGGTGATATAACTGAAAAATTAATTAAATCAATTATTGATGTACTGGGAAAATATAGAGATCAAGATATTGTCCTTTTGGCTAGTATACAATATATTAAGTTATTAGATAAGCTCTACAATATTCTTAAAGCTCATGGATATAGGGTTAAAATACCAAGAAGTAATGTAGAACCTCTTTTACGAGGACAAGTTCTCGGATGTGTATATAGTACCGTTAAAAACACTGGTTCCAATACTTATCTTATTCTTACAAGCGGATTATTCCACGGTATTGGAGTTTGTTTAACAAAACCTAGTGCCAAAGTATTTGTTGCAGACATTATAAGAGAAGAAGTTATTGACATCGGCAATATCTGTAGAAAAATACTTGCTAAAAGATACTATATTGTATCTAATCTAATAAACAATGGATTTAAAACAGCTACATTAATAGTAGGCTCTAGACCCGGACAATATAGGCCTTGGCTTATTGATATGCTCTATAAAAGATTAATAGTAAATGATGTTAAGGTTTACAAGGCAATTGTATCTTATCTTGATAAGGATAGACTAATTGCCTTAGATCAAGCGTTAGGTTCTGATATATACATAGTAACAAGTTGTCCAAGGCTCCCGATAGACGATCTTAGTGATTTCTATAAACCACTTTTAACTCCAGGAGAGGCATTAATGGTCCTAAATGAAAGTATGGAGTATCGTTATCCATGGTAGATAGATAATGAACATTGATCGTAAAAAACTTGAATTATTTCTTGAGAAGACCCCGGATTATGTTTCTCCTAAGGAGTATCTTGAACAATATATTACTCCATCTAACGTTGCATCGAAGATTTTATGGGAAGCATTCATTCGCGGAGATATTGAGGGTAAAACGATCCTTGATCTAGGATGTGGAACTCTTAGATTAGGTATTGGTGCATTATTTTTAGGTGCACACCGAATTATAGGTATTGACATAGATTATGATGTATTAGCTTATACGTATAAATGGCTATGTAGTAACGGATTACTATATAAAGCATTACTCGTTCTTGGAGATGTAAGAGATACTCATTTTTATAATATAGACACCATCATTATGAATCCTCCATTTGGTGTTAAAAAGAGAAATAGAGGAATTGATATGATCTTTTTATCAAAGGCATTATCTCTAGGTAACTCCGTATATACAATGCATAAATATAGTAGTGGTGCACGTAGACTAATAAGGGAAATAGCTAAAGCATTTAATTCACGTATAGTTCATGAGGAGATAATAGAGTTTCCAATAAAGATGATATATAAACATCATAGGAGAAGAATCTATAGAATTAAAGTTGACCTATATGGTATTAAGAGGTGTTCGGGCCATGAATAGTAAGAGATTAGTGATAGTTGGCGATAAACTATATACAATTGAAGAGTTCATGCCTGGTCCTGGTACTTACGCATATGATGATGGATATATTAGGGCTAGTCAAGTGGGTTATTTAAAAATAGATCTTTGTCAAAGACTTGTTATTATAAGTCAAGTTAAAGGTAAGCCTAATTATCCGAAACCTGGAGATGTAGTTATTGGAGTGGTTACAACAGTATCTGATGATATAGCATTTATAGATATATTTCAAATAGAAGGCGTTAGTTCAAGGTCTATTGATTTTAGTGGGGTTATTCATATTTCTCAAATTAGTGAGAAATATATTAAGACTATGTATGAAGCTCTTAGACTTGGAGACATTATTAGAGCTAAAGTACTTAATGATAAAAGCCCATTTCAATTAACTACTAAAGGTCCACAACATGGAGTTATACTTGCTTCTTGTAGCAAATGTGGTGCTATTTTGAAGAGGCAAAGCGATGATTCAATGGTCTGTCCTATATGTGGAAATATTGAGAAGAGAAAAGTTTCTATAAAATACTTATATAAGTAGTTTGTACAGTTGATCCAGTAGATTTTATACTTACTTAATACATTAATTTTCTATATGAAGAAAAATAGGGTTTAACAGATTATGCCATTAATACGTAGAGTTTATCATATTTCATGTCATGGAGAGGAATGTTATAAATTAGCTGAATTTATACGTGAGAACATTAGTGTACCTGAGATTAGTATAACATTTAGGGAGCACGGTATTTACGTGGAGCTTTATGGATATAAATCTGATATTAGAAATGCATGGAGTAAGATTAAGCATCTATTAAGCATGTATAGAAGGTCAATGATTAGAACTAAAAAAGGGTATAGAGTTACAATAGATTATATAGTTTCAAGGATAAGGAAAACTTTTCCGCCTATATTATTAATGGAGATTCTAAGAAAAATGGGATATGATGTGAGATATGAAGGAAATATTATAGAAGTAGACATCGAGCCAGATGAGTTAATAATGTTGGCAAATAAAATAGCCGACATTATTCAAGCTGTTAGGTATGAAGTAAGCGGTACTACGGCAAAGTACTTGATTACAGCTGCAGCTATTTTAACTAATAGATCAGCTGAGGAAATAGATCAAGTCATCGCTGAACTTGAAGAATTAGGTTATTTATATAGAGATGAAGATGGTAAAGTTAGGCTTAAACTTGAATGGAAGAAAGCACTTAACATGTATTTGATGAGCGAGCCCTTTTGTTAATAAATGACTTCTTTAATTATACATTATAATAAGCTTTATAGAGTGGTTTATCTATTAACCTACTGGAGGGCTGGGTCATGGAGCTTAGCGTCAAGAGAAAAACTGACCGCGAATTAATTATCCATATCAAGGGCGAAGGACATACTTTAGGAAACCTTATTGCTAAGACAGCTATGGCTAATCCCCATGTAGTTTTTGCATCATATAGGATTCCACACCCATTGAGAGAGACAATGGAACTCATTATTGAAGTTGAAGAGGGATATCCTATTGATAAAGTATTAATGGAGATTGTTGGAGATATTAAGAAGAAACTTAGTGAATTTAAAAGACTTGTTGAGGAAAAGCTTTGAGGAAACCTAAGGAGGAATCAAGAATATTATATGCATTGACATGTAATAATTCAATAATCTTTGTTGTCTACCGCTCAGATTTTATGGAGGATTTCTCATTTATTTGTAGTCATGAAGCTGATCAATTTTTCCTCATTAAAGAGATCTCTTGTTTAAAAACATTTGAGGAAATTAGATATTTTATAACAGATTCTATAGTATTAGGGCAGATTCTAGGATCCCTTGGAATATACTCTATATCTAAAAGCCTTTCTCAAGAACTTCTCTTACGGCATGGCCAGAGTTTGAGGAGAATATGTAATTTTGTAGATAATGTATGTATGCATAAACAATATGGTATAGTTGAGAGTTGTTTAGAGATAATTAAATAAGTATGTAGCTCCATATCTTCTATTTACATAGTGGAGCTCATGAGGTAGATTGCGATGAAATTTTGTCCAAAGTGCGGGGGTATAATGGTGCCTAAAAGAGTTGATAGTGAAACACTATTAGTATGTATTAGATGCGGGTATAAACAGCCACTTAGTAAACATGATGTGAGTAGTTATAGGCAAACAACAGTTATTGAACATAGTGAAAAAGATAGGACTATAGTTATTAGTGAAAAAGACCGAGTTAGGGGATTACCTATAACTAAAGATGTTATATGTCCTAAATGTGGCAATCATGAAGCATATTACTGGACCTTACAGACAAGGGCTGCTGATGAACCAGCCACTAGGTTCTTTAAATGTACAAAATGCGGTTATGTTTGGAGAGAATATGACTAATTAGAAGTGATTGTTATGGAGGACTATGAATTAGAAGCTATACTTAGAGGCTTAAAGAAAATCGAAAATATTGCAAGAGAAGCTTACTATTCTACTCCTACACATATACAGTCTAAAGCATTGATCGAGAGAATAATTGTTATATCTCGCAATTTATATTCTTATGTATACAATAAATATATTCTTTCAAGAAATAATAACTAGGCCTAATACACATTGAAGGAATCATTTAATATACTATTCTAACTAAAATAGTAGTATTGAGAATATTTTGGAGGGCATCCGGTTATGAGAATACTATTCTTCGATGCGAGGGTATGGAGATACGCTATAAATGCTGTTAGTAAAATTATTGAGGAGGCAGCCTTCCGTATAACTGATGAGGGATTTAGATTAAAGGCCATTGACGCATCTAGAGTTGTTCTAGTAGACTTTAATATGCCTAGTACAAGCTTTGACGAGTTTAATGTTGAGGGAGAAGAAGTAATAGGAGTCAATTTAGAAGATCTAGCTAAGATTCTTCGTAGAGCTACTAAAGAAGATAGATTAGAGCTATCGACGCTTGAAGGAGGTAGGTTTGTCGTCGCTTTTCTTGGAAAAGGTATTAGGAAATTTATAATACCATCAATAGAAACTCTTGCAGAACAATTGCCTGAGTTAAAAATACCTTTTAGGACGAGAATTAAGATGCTTAGCACAGTATTTAGGGATCTTGTAAAGGATCTAGAGCCCATAGGCGATGCCATAGAGTTCGTCGCAAACCGAGATACAAGATCACTTATTGCAAGGAGTTCAGGTGATTTAGCCGAGGCAGAAATCGAGCTTACTGAGGAAAGTGGTGCATTAATAGAATTTGAGTCTGAAGAGGAGTCTCGTGCGATATATACCGTTGACTATTTAGCAGATATTGTAGGAGCGGCGCAAGCGGCTAACGAAGTAGTATTTGAGTTTGGTACAGCTATTCCATGTAAGATCGAATATATATTACCGCAAGAGGGCAGGTTAGTATTCTATGTTGCGCCAAGGACAGAGTAAGAAGTTTTTAAGAGAGGCTATAACTAAATACTATGGTTTAAGAATTTTAAAGGAACCACACTTTCTACCTAAACGTGAAATAGCTATTCAACCTATAGATTCTAAAACTTATGTTCGTCATCTACAGTTCCCTTCAATGATTAAGCTATATGAATATATTAATGATAATCCGCCGCTACATCTATATTACTCTGTAGCTCTTTATGAAAATCCTTCAAGTAGGGATATGGAGTCAAAGGGCCTCATTAAAGCAGATTTGATGTTTGATATGGATGCAGATCATTATAGTGGTTGTAGGGATGCGGTGTCAATATGTCTATCTTGCGGTGAAGTATTTAAAGACGATATAAAGGAATGCCCTAAATGTAAGTCCAAGAACATCTCTAAAATACCTCAATTATCGGAGCAATGTCTTAGAAGAGCTTGGGGCGATACTTTAATATTAATAGATATTCTGGAAAATGAATTAGGAGCTGAAAAGATCACAGTGTCTTTTTCAGGTAATAGAGGCTTTCATATACGTGTTGAAGATGAACATTTAACTATTTTAGATAGGGATTCACGTAGGGAAATCGTTGATTACATCACATTGAGTAACATTATGATAGATCGGTTAGTTCCACGCATTGGTAGAAAGAAAGATAAGGCAATATTCTTCAAAGAACATGAGCATGGTATAAGAGCTAGACTTAGAGACTATGCTTTACAATACTTGGATGTAATTGATCATGGGCACTATATAGAGGTTAATTATAACGATCTATTAAAATTAGTTGATCTTATGAGAATAGACATAGATACCGTTGTTACAATGGATACATCTAGATTATCTAGATTTATATACTCTATAAATGGTAAATCTGGTCTAGCCGTATATGAATTAGATCCTAATCGCGATTTTGATTATACATTTAGTGATTTTAGAATACTTGATGGAACAGTTACTATTAAACCATATTTTACAATACCTCAAATACGAATTTTAGATAAGGAATATAGGCTTCATTCAGGCGAGTCAATTAGAGTTGATGCATATATAGGTTTTTATCTTGCTATTAAAGGTTTGGTAGAGGTGGTTAATACCGGGAATTTGGAGGTTAGAAGACCTTGATTGATAGATACTTGAGTCTTAGTTATGATGAACTTCGATCTAAAAAATTATTAAGAATGAGCAGTGATCTGATTAATGAATTTTATAGGGAACTACATATAGCCATTCCCGAAGTTAGGAAAAAGGAGGGTTTAGCCAGAGAGTATTTCTTTAAATATCTTAAAAAGATCACTGATGATGCTGAAATGCTTACTCGATTAAGGCTTTCTAAGGCTACCTTAGGTGCTGAACTAAATGAGGAATCTATAGATTATGGTGTTTTAAAGGGTATTGTGAAAATAACTATTCTATTAAGAGATTATCTGTCCGGACGATTATTGGTAACACCTGATCTTCATATTGTTGTTAAAGCACAAGAGGATCTTATGTATAAAGGTAGGTTG
>Ga0180301_10001861_pt1 | contig 16545 bp, 16 predicted proteins | sample GuaBasSediGuay16_FD_121797 | JGI IMG/M metagenome (GOLD analysis project Ga0180301, IMG submission 121797) | Subseafloor sediment microbial communities from Guaymas Basin, Gulf of California, Mexico - Guay16, Core 4569-2, 12-15 cm | ecosystem: Environmental > Aquatic > Marine > Hydrothermal... | reverse complement strand
GACATGAAGAGATTAGGGGTTAAGGATGGAGATCATGTTAAGGTAACCACGAGATTTGGCTCCGTAGTTCTAATAGCAAAGAGTTTAAAAAGGATAGGATCGTCTGGCATAGCATTCATTCCCTATGGATTATGGGCAAATCAAGTGATGGGATCAGAAACTGATGGAACTGGAATGCCACTATTAAAGGGGGTTCCGGCCGAGGTAGAGCCGACGAAAGAGCGTGTTTCAACAATTGAGGATCTTGTTAAGTCAGTCATGCATCGATGAGGTAGATTCATCATGAAAAGGATAGTCTCGAAGGTTGTATGTCCAGTATGCGGGTGTTGCTGCGATGATATTGAATTAGTCATAGAAGACGGCGTTATAGTCGAAGCAAGAAATGCATGTGCGATGGGAGCCGCGAAATTCGAGAATTATAATCTCCATAGAAACTTGAATGCGTATGTCAGGAAAAATGGGAGGTTAGTTAAGGTCTCAGTTGATGAGGCAATTAGGAGAAGCGCTGAAATACTCGCAGATGCATCCTACCCCATCCTTTATGGATGGAGCTCCACGAGCTGCGAGGCAATCAAGGCTGGCCTAGAACTTGCGGATGAGATCGGAGGAGTAATAGATAATACCTCAACTGTCTGTCATGGACCGTCAATACTTGCAATGCAGGATGTGGGACTTGTCGGTTCAACTCTCGGACAATTCCGTCATAGAGCAGATCTCATAATCTATTGGGGAAGTAATCCTTGGAGTTCCCATCCACGCCACATGGAGCGATATACGGCTCTCTCAGAGGGGAGATTCCAAAGGAGCATATGGAGGAGAATAGTCGTTCGGATTAAGGCTGAATCTCTCAGAAAGAGTCTAATGCGAGTGGCAAGCCTACTCCTGCATCGCAGAGACTTGATGATGTTATCAGAGGCTGAGAAGAGCCTTGAGGGACTTCCGCCAGATGAGAGGAAATTAATAGTCGTGGATGTGCGTAGGACTAGAACCGCTGACTTAGCCGATTACTTCATTCAGGTCAAGCCTGGAGGGGACTATGAGGTTCTGCAGGCTCTCAGGGCGATAATTCGCGATGAAGAACTTGACGTCGATGAGGTCTCAGGTGTGCCAGTTGAGGTCTTAGAGAAGATGGCTGATGAGATGATCAACTGTAGGTTAGGAGTGCTCTTCTTCGGCTTAGGATTGACCATGAGTAGGGGTAAGCTGCGTAATGTAGAAGCGGCGATAAAGCTGGTTCAAGACCTGAATGAACGCACGAAGTTTCTTATTCTGCCTATGAGGGGACACTTCAATGTTACGGGTGCGAATACGGTCTTTACCTGGCAGACTGGATATCCATACGCCGTAGATTTCTCTCATGGATATCCAAGATATAATCCCGGAGAGACATCTGCAGTAGATATCCTGAGAAGGAAGGATGCTGACGCGGCTCTTATAGTGGCATCTGATCCCGTCTCCAACTTTCCAAGAGAGGCAGTTAGAAACCTGGCGGATATACCGCTCATAGTGATTGATCCGCATTTATCTCCGACTGCGATGATCGCTGATGTTGTTATACCCTCGGCCTTCGCTGGGATAGAGGTTGATGGAACCGTCTATCGTATGGATCATGTCCCTCTCCCCCTCAAGAAGGTTGTCGATCCTCCAGCAGGATGTCTAAGCGATGAGGAGATACTCAAGAGAATATTAAGCGAGGTCAGAAGGTTGAAGAAAGGCGCGGATTAATCGTTCCGTTGCGTTTAAGTATAAGAAATTTTATGATTTATGGTTTGGGAGGTGCATGAAACTCGAGAGGGTCCTTGTAACCTCAGCGTGGCCATACATCCAGCATATCCTACACTTAGGTAATCTCCTACCTATACTGTCAGCTGATGTTATGGCTAGGTATTATCGCCTAAAAGGCTATGATGTTCTCTTCGTCAGTGGATCGGATGTTCACGGCACTCCAATCGAGGTTGAGGCTGTAAGGCAGGGCATATCACCGAAGGAATTAACCGAGAAAAACCATGAGCGGGTAGTGGATCTCTTCAAGAAATGGATGATCTCATTTGATAATTACACGACTACTGAGAGTCCAGTTCATAAGGAGTTCGTGATGAACTTCCATCGGAAAGTCGCCGAGAACGGTTATGTATTCTCGCAGGAGAGTGAGCTTCCATACTGCCCAAAATGCAAGCGTTTCTTACCGGATAGATTCGTCGAGGGTGAATGTCCCTACTGCGGATATAAAGGGGCAAGGGGGGACCAGTGTGAGCAGTGCGGTAGGCTCTTGGATCCCACAAAGCTGATAAATGCGCATTGCTCGATCTGCGGCTCTCAACCCCTCTTCCGTAAGACTCTCCACTGGTATTTTGATCTGCCAAAATTTGCGGATCAATTGAGAGAATACATAGCCAATAATAAGCAGTTTCCAGATAACGCTAGAAATTTCAGTTTGAAATTTATTGAGGAAGGCCTTAAGCCTAGACCCATGACCAGAGATAGTGATTGGGGAATCCCAGCTCCGTTTCCAGGGGCTGAGGGAAAGACCCTCTACGTATGGTTCGAGAATGTTCTGGGGTATATCTCGGCGACAATAGAGTATTTTAAGCGTCATGGAGATCCAGATGGATGGCGGAGATTCTGGTTTGATAAGGATGCGAAGATCCTATGTTTCATAGGAAAGGATAATATTCCATTCCATACAATAATATTCCCCGCTCTACTCCTAGCTACACATGAGGACTATAATCTACCATGGAATGTAAGCACAAATGAATGGCTGAATTTTGAGGGTCAGAAATCATCTAAGAGCCGGAAGATCGGAATATGGATAGACGAAGCCCTAAAAATGTTCCCCGCGGATTACTGGAGATACACATTAATGGCTAATAGACCTGAGACGAGCGATACAAATTTCACATGGAAGATCTTTCTGGAAAAAGTAAATTCAGACCTGAATGATACGCTTGGAAACTTCATCCATCGAACATTAACATTCATAAATAACTATTTTGATGGTGAAGTGCCTAAGCCGGGGAGGCTCGATAAGATCGACAGGGAGATGCTCAATGCCATAAATGAATACTTCAGAAGGGTTGATGGGTGCCTCAGCGGATTCCACATACAGGCGGCGACGAAAAACGTTATTGATTTGGCTCGGGAGGGAAACAGATACCTTAATGAGAAGAAACCGTGGAAGACAATTAAGTTGGATCCGCAGTCAGCGGCTACTACGCTTTATGTCTCAGTCCAAATAGTTAAGGCATTATCGGTTCTGCTTGAGCCTTTCATTCCCTCAACAGCCCGGAAGATCCGTGAATTTCTGAATCTACCCGGGAAGATGCAGTGGGAAGACGCTATTGTCCCATTAGAGGAAGGGCATAAAATAGGTAAGGCCAAGCCGCTCTTCGAGAAGATAAATCTCTCAGAGGAGGAGTTGCAGGAGATGCTTGAGGAGATAAGGGCGTTGGAGGAGAAGGTTTCATTTGAGGAGTTCTCGAGGATCGATATGCGCGTTGGAAGGATCATAGGCGTGGAGAGAATTCCAAGATCAAAGAATCTTTTGAAATTGACCATCGATGTAGGCATGGCAGATCCTAAGGTTGCGGTTGCGGGAATATCAAAGTATTACAGGCCTGAAGAACTCTTGAATCGGCATATAATCGTTGTTGCAAATCTGAAGCCTAAAAAGATATTTGGGATAGAATCCGAAGTTATGATCTTAGCCGCCCAACATGACGATGAGATTGCCCTAATACAGCCAGAAAAACCAATAAGGCCGGGAAGTAGGGTCAGATAGAAAGCAATTCATTTGGTTTAACGGTAACTCGGAGGGAAGGGCATTATAGCTCGTATAGGTTTAGGCCCAAATCAACTGTTTTCTCTGTTTCCTCTCCGGAATCAAGCTGATATATATCTGGAGTTGTTGATGCGTATCCGCTCAGGAGATATTGTGAGCGGACGCCAGTCAATACTAAGGTAACTCTCAACTTACCTTTCATCTCTGGATTCACTCTCGCCCCCCAAATTACCAGTGCATCATCGCTCATCATCTGCGAAACTATCTCGCCAACTCTATTCGCCTCGTCGATCGTCATCCTCTCATCTCCCGCAACGTGTATCAGCGCTCCCTTTGCACCTGCATAATCAACGTCTAGTAGGGGCATTCTAAGGGCTTTGCGAACAGCGTCCTCAGCTCTGTTTGGAGCGTTTGATTCGCCTACACCTGCAACTGCAACTCCTCCTCTCTTAATTATCGTTTTGAAGTCGGCGAAGTCCAAGTTGATTAGACTTGGAGCCGCTATGATCTCTGTGATTCCGCTTATCATATTCGCGAGCACGCTGTCTCCAACTTTGAATGCCTCATTTATTGGGAGGTGTGGAACCATCCTCACCAGCTTATTGTTGTCAATGACTATTACGGTATCGCATTCCCTCCTCATCTCCGTTAAACCCTTAATTGCATAGGCTATCCTTCCCTTCTCTATCTTGAAGGGCATGGTGACGACTCCGATGACAATCGCCCCTTTCTCGCGTGCCATCCTTGCAATTACCGGGGAGGCTCCCGTTCCAGTTCCACCGCCAAGCCCAGCCGTAATAAATGCTATATCAACCCCTTCAAGCAGACTCTCGATCTGCTTGGCGGACTCCTTGATGGCAGCTTTTCCAATCTCAGGATCCCCTCCGGAGCCGAGTCCACGCGTTAATTTTTCACCTATCAGAATCTTACGCTCGGCATGCGTGGCTTTCAGATGTTGCATGTCAGTGTTTATGGCGACGCATTCAGCGTTTATCCCCAATTCCATAAGTCTGCTTATGGTATTATTGCCAGCTCCGCCTACGCCCAGCACCATTATCCGGCAATAGCCTGGGTCTCTTATTCCCTGAGGCAGAGAGTCATCCCACATGTATTGGAAGGCCTTATCAGCTATCCTCGGCATTTTCCTCTCTTCTCCAGAGCTCACTTGATATTAAATCTCGAATTGCCACCCGTATTGCTTCAGCCCTGTGCGGATAGTAGCGCTTCTCAACGAGCTCATCGAGAGCCTTCAAGTATGGCTCAGGAAGATAGATAGTTATCAGCTTCATAACTCTATCACCTTTGAAGTAGGAGAAGGAGAAGAAATCTAAAATACGTATATATCATGTAATAAACATGAAGCAAACATATTCGTTCATTCTTCTTTTAAATTTTTCTTTCAATCTCTATTAACCGCTTTTTCCTTTCATGTAAAAAATGATTGCCTAGAGGGATATGATATCTCATTTTTCATCGCAATTTACAATAGTAAAAGGATGCTTATATCACTCATATCTGCCTATGCACTATTATATTAGATCGGAGAGTCTCCTTTGAGATCCATGGATAGAATCGGGCTCGTCTATGCTGAAAACTACGGTTGCGCAGCCAATAGGTTTGATTTTGAGGTTATGCTAGGCCAGCTGATATCCGCGGGATATCATATATCTGAGAAGCCTGAGGTGGCAGATGTAATTTTGATTAATACCTGTGGCGTAAAGAAGCCGACTGAGGATAGAATGGTCGAGAGGATACGTCGTCTAAGGAGATTCGGTAAGCCCCTACTAGTATGCGGATGTCTCCCCCGAATAAACCCCAGGGTGATCCGTAGGGTGGCACCTGATTTCGCCGCTATGCTCGATCCGAGAAGTGTTGATCGGATAGTTGAGGCAGTTGAAAAGGCTCGGGAAGGCCGGAGAAACCTCCTCTTCTTCTCGAATGTTGTTCCTCCAAAGTTGAGGCAGCCGATCTTCAGGCTTAGTAGCGTGATTGATGTGATAGCTATCTCGGAGGGCTGCTTGGGCAGCTGCGCCTACTGCTGCGTAAGATTTGCTAGGGGCAAGCTTTACTCCTTCCCGAAGGAGGATATCATTCAGAAGATTAGAGAGGCCGTTTCAGATGGGATTAAGGAGATATGGCTAACCTCACAGGACACTGGGGCTTATGGATTTGATATCGGCACAAACCTAGCCGAGTTGCTGAAGAAGTGCTGTGAGATTCCGGGAAGATTCATGATTAGAGTTGGGATGATGAATCCAAGTCATGCATTAAGGATCCTCCATGAACTTTTAGGGGCATTTAAGAATAGGAAGATCTTCAATTTCCTTCATTTGCCAGTTCAGAGCGGAGATAATGAGATTTTAAGGAGGATGAATAGGAAGTATACAGTTGACGAGTTTAGGAGGATGGTTGAGGAGTTCAGGAAGGAAATTCCTGATCTGACTCTCTCAACAGATGTGATCTGCGGTTTTCCCGGCGAGGATTCAGAGGCATTTGAGAATACTGTGAGGCTCATAAGGGAAGTTAAGCCGGATATAGTGAATATTTCAAGGTTCTTTCCAAGACCGGGAACGCCAGCTGAGAGGATGGAGAGGCTCGACGTTAGGGTGGTTAAGAGTCGCAGTAGAAGATTGACCAAGATAGTTAGGGAGATCATGCTTGAAAGGAATAGGAGCTGGCTCGGCTGGGAGGGGGAGATACTGATAGATGAGAAGGGAAGAGGCTCATCTTGGATTGGAAGGAACATGGCATATAAGCCGATAGTCGTGAAGAGTGATAAAAATCTCTTGGGCAAATACGTGAGGGTGAGGGTTGAAGAGGCCTATCCGACACATCTAGAAGCCACAATCGTATGATGCTTTACTCGCAGTTTAGGGAAGATTATTATTTCCGGAGTAATCTTATCTTCGGATCGATCTGCATGAAAGTTGGCATATTAACACGTAACAGAGACTCTTGGTGTTCCCTTCAGCTTAGACATTCATTTCTGAAGATGAATGCGGAACCAGTATGCTTCAGTTTCAAAGATTTGATGGCTAGAGTTGGATTTAAACCTGAAGTCTCATTTGGAGAGATCGATGTTCTAAGCGATTTAGATGCAATAGTGGTCCGTCCAATCGGCAGAGGCTCATTAGAGGAGATAATATTCCGCATGGATCTACTCCATAGACTCGAGAGGCTCGGCATGTACATACTGAATAATCCCTCCGCAATTGAGCGTGCAGTGGATAAATATTATGCTCTCTCATTACTCGAGGAGAATGGCATTCCGGTTCCAAGGACTATTGTCGTTGAGGATGCTAGCTCCGCAATCTCTGCATTCAGGGAGCTAGGAGGAGACGTCGTTGTAAAGCCTATCTTCGGCTCTAGGGGTATAGGCTCAGCTAGAATCTCAGATGTAGATGTGGCTGAGAGAATATTTAGAGCCCTAGACTTCACACATCATGTGCTCTACATTCAGGAGTTTATTCCGCATGGAGATTACGATCTTAGACTGCTAGTTCTGGGAGGAGAGGTTTTAGCCTCGATGAAGAGGGTTGCGGATTCCTGGAAGACAAACGTAAGTCTCGGCGCGAAGCCCTTTCCGTACAATCCGCCGGATGAGATTAGGGAGATCGCGATTAGGGCATCTGAGATTCTCGGATGTGAACTTGCCGGAGTTGATATTCTACAGACGAGTAGAGGTCCCGTCTTGGTTGAGGTTAATAGTCAGCCGGGCTGGAAGGGTCTTCAGACAACAACAGAAATAAATATTGCTTATGAGATTGCATCCTATGTCCTCGCTAGGGCGAGGGAATCGAAGGGTAATAGATGAAGAAGAGAACATGTATAATCTTGGCCGGAGGCTCCTCTGAGAGGCTTGGATGCGATAAAGGCCTTATGGATCTCGCTGGAAAGCCGCTTATTCAGCATGTTTATGATAGGGTTAAGGGCTATGTGGATGAGGTTCTAGTTGTTGTGAGCTCAGCTGAGCAGAGAAAGAGATACTCAAGGCTTTTTCCTCCAAGCGTGAAGGTTCTCATGGACTTTAGTGACGGGGGATGCCCGCTTATAGGAGCATTAACTGGTTTTATGGAGGCTGATGGGGTCCACTCAGTCCTATTACCATGTGACACGCCCTTCATCTCAGGCGATGTGATCGAATTGCTATTTGAAGCAACATTCAATGTTAATGCTTCGATTCCCAGATGGCCAAATGGGTATATTGAGCCTCTCCAGGCAGTTTATCGCACGAGACCAGCGCTTAAAGCGGCTGAGATAGCATTTAAGAATGGAGAGAGAAGAATGCAGTCTATGATCTCGAGGCTGAGAAGAGTCAGATACATCTCAACAATAGTGCTAAGGGAATTTGATCCCCATCTGTTATCGCTCTTCAATGTTAATACTCCCTTGGATCTGAGGAGGGCGGAAAGGATCATCGGCGCAACTAGAGGAAGAGAGCCTTCTCACGGGGCCAGATCAGATCCTTAGCTGTTGAATCCTCGCTTCTCTCGTATTGATATCCCCTAATTATTGCAGCGGGGATTCCTTCATCGGCCTGCCCCATAACTAACTCGGCTGCTGAGCATAATTCATCAGCTATAGCCGTCTGCTTTATCCTCAAGGTATACCCGAAGAGATCTCTTTCGTTTCTTCGGTCTCTAATGGCTTTTATCCCAGCAACTCCTATAGCGACGTTTATCTGCCCTCTACGTAAGGCTCTTCCATGAGTATCCGAGATTATCACAGCCACGTCTCTACCCGTTAAATCCTTTATTTTCCGCCTGATCCTCCTTGCAGACTCATCTGGGTCCTTCGGTAATAAAGCGACGTTCCTTTCTCCGGGAACATTTGATCTGTCAACTCCTGCATTTGCACAGATGAATCCATGTTTAGTCTCGGATATTATATGTCCTCCTCCCATGCGAATTATAGATCTCGACTCTCTAAGGACAACCTCTATTAATGCTGGGTCCCTTCCATACTGCATCGCCAATTTCTTAGCGAACTCGGATGGAACTATCTCATCCAAATTTACAACGTTCCCCTCAGCCCTCGAAACTATGACATGCGTGACTATTAGGATATCTCCATCCTGGAGCGGGGTGCCCTGTTTCTCAGCGGCCTCGCATATTAGAGCCGCCAGATCATCATTTTCCTTTATTATAGGGAGATTCATGATTGGAATAATCTTAATTATGTTCATGCCTAATCACGCCGCGATGCTTTTTGGACGTTTCACTCCTAAAAAGGATCTGGGGGTAAAATGGATTGAGCATTAAACTACGTAGCGATATGTCACGTATGTTCCGGCAGTCGGGCTTTTACGTGTAATCTTAATGATGTCTCCTGGTTTAGCTCCTATGAGAAAGACCGCTGGATCAGAACGTTTTATATGCGGTATCTGATAGGGTTTAATCCTATACTTTCTAAGTAGCTCCTCACGTTCCTCATCGCTTAGGATCTCATGTTTCGGAACCATCTCATGCTCGAATATGTTAAATGATGGGATCATCGAGCTTTCGATGATCTCTATCCCCTCAGCCTTTGCTTCTTTCTTCGCTGAATATGAAAATCCGGATCCGACGAGCACCCCGCCATCGTAGCCCTCATTAATAATCTTCTCCTTCATCTTTCTGATCTGTCGGACGCTCACTTTCCCAGAGACGAGCTGAGTCTCCTCGATTATCCGAAGGAGAATCCGCTTCCCATCGCGTTTAGTCACTACGCTAAGATCCCTAAAGTTCTTCTCTCTCACCTCATTCTCTATAGTGTATCCCCTGAAGTTCAGGAGGAGATTGACCTTCCCCTCTAAGATGTTTTTCTCTCTACCTTTCTTGCTTGACGTATCCTATCCCTCATCGAGGCTTTTCTAAAACGAAACATCAGATGAAGAGTATATAAAGTTTCACCTATCAGAATTTAGGTCCGCATCCAACCTCCTCTAGGGCTTGGCATAGAGCCTCAATATTCTCTATGGGCGTCGGAGGGTAAATGTCAACTGTTATCATGAATCCGCCATCAGGAGAATTAAGCTCCGAAACTACGTAATGGACATGTCTCTTAATATCCTCTGGCTTCCCAAAGGGAACTATCTTTTGGCGATCTATATCTACATCTATGCAGACCTTGCCTTTAAGTCTCCTCTTAATATTCTCCACGCCGTTAACTAGGTCTTGGAGATTGAGGATTGTAACTCCAGCCTCTATTAGATCCTCGGCTATCTCCATTATATGTCCATCACTGTGAAGGCGGACATGCACTCCTCTCATCCTCACCGGAGTAAACATCTTCCTGTAGGCTGGAATTAGATACTTCCGGAAGGCCCTAGGATGGATAGTCAATCTATCCTGTGTTCCAAGGTCGTCTCCGCAGCTCAGTAAGTCGATTCCAACATCAAGCCATCTGCGGATTAGCTTCAAATTGTAATCGACGACCATATCGATTAGGATTTGAAGTTCAGGAGGCTCGAGGATAAAGTCCTTCATTAGATTGCTGAAGCCTCTGAGATAATAGAGGCGTTGAAACATGAAGCCGTGAGGGCAGCCTCCAACAGCCAATCTCCCCTCCATCTTATCTCTCTGAATCCTCTTCAACTCCCTCTGAAACTCACCTTTGACAGGCGGATAACCCTCCCGCGGAACATTATCTAGCAAAATAGGATCTGGAGGCTTATATGACCTGAGCTTCTTCCAATCGTCTAATGGATGCTTCAAAACCTGCCCCTGCAAGCCGTCAACCAAGAAGGCCCAGACGCAGCCCCACTCATCAACGATCCTATTCCCAGCGCGTCTAATTCCGAAATCATCGAAGTCTCTGCTTCCTCTCTTATACTCCCCGAAGATCCTCGGGTGTCTAAGCACGAGATCCTCCATTCTCTCACGGTATTTGCTCCATAATGGAGGAGAAATGCTGACGCTACATGGTATCCATTCAGGCCCACTCATCTCAGCGGCTCTCAAGAAGTTTTCACGGATATTCATAATCCCCGCCTCGAATAGTATGGTTCACAGGTCAGCTCAGTATCTTCCATACCTCTCCACGGTTTTAACCATTGCTATTAGATTTTCAATCTTCGCGTTTGCCGGCACCTCGTCTCCCGTTACCATGACGTAGCCTCCGCCCTCCATGCCCTCCTCCAAGCATCTGAGAGCCTCCCTCTTGGCATCCCTAACACTGCCGAATGCTAATACGACGGGATCATAGTTTCCCATAATGCATATCTTATCGCCATAAAGCCTCTTCGCCTCCCCCAATGTTATGTCGCTTTGGAGCTCAAAGGGCTCTATATAGTGCGGCTTGGCCTCGATGGCTATTGGAAGCTGATCCTTGATCTTGCCGACCATATAGAAGCCCACATACTTGTCTTCCCTCCTAACCTGAGCCACTGTCCTCTTCAGGTCGGGGAATATCCACTCCCTAAAGTGAGCAGGACTCATATCATATGAGCCCCAAACATCATAGTAGAGCACTTCCGAAGGCGATTCAATGAACGCCTCAACCTCCTTAACCTTAACCTCCCCAAGAAGATCCAGGATTTCCCTGACGGTCTCCGGTCTCCTGTATAGGTCGACAAGAAGATTTTCGGGGCCTCGAACAGAGCAGAGGTGGCTGAAGCAGCAATCAGAGCCTACACTCGGCACACCCTCATCTCCCATGATCCTATGTGCCTCTATCACCTCCTCTATGTTAGGCTCTGCCCTCTCAATGAACTTTTCAAGATAGGCCCTGTAGATCTCGTAGTCCATTTCGGTCTTTATGAAGTACTCTAAAGTCCTCGATAATGCGGGATCAGAAGGAACCATTCCATACATAACTTTAGATGTGAGCTTCCCTATCGGCGTCTCTATTATATACTCATAAACCCTCCGAGTGCCCCTCTCCTCTATAAGCCGCGACCTTCTCCCCCATCCACTCGGCCACTTAACATCAAAGCTAATACTGAGTGGACCTCTAAACCATATCGACCCGATCATCCTATGTAAATCAAATACGGCCTTCCATCCCATACGACCTAGGAATTTTAGGGCGAAGCGATTGTGGATGAGTGGTGCAACGGGAACTACATCAGGAACTTCCCCGCGAATCGCTGCAAGAAACCTCTCCTTCTTATTCACAGAACCCCCTCCAGAGTGTCACCCCTCAAGAAATTATGAAGTTTTTAAGTATTTTTTGTTTGGAGTTTTCATTTGCATATCAAGCAGAATGCTGAATATGCTTCCTTTTTACTGTTAAGGCTTGAAAGTGAGCAGCGCATAATCTGGATCAAAAGATACTTATCCATGCACTGTTAAGAACGCATGTGACAGAGAAGGATTGAGAGGCTGATGATGGATGCCGCCTAAAGATGTGATTTTTCCATTAGGCCCTCAGTTCTACTTTGAGCCCTCCCGGCCACTAGATGATCTTTTGCATGATATGCATGTGGCTAAGCGCTTGGGATTTAACTCGCTTAGATTTCAGGAGCATTGGTGCCTAGATGAAAGGGTTGAAGGACATATTGATCTAAGCAAGATAGAGACGCTCTTGGAGGAGGCTGAAAGGCTTGGGCTCTATGTGCATTTCTGCGTGACGATGGAGCAGGCTCCAGCATGGCTCTGGAGGAAGTATCCTGATTGCCGCATGGTCTACAGCACGGGGGACAGACATGAGGATCCGACGCAGTATCGATTGCCCTATGATGGGAAGCCTGGGCCATGCTGGGATCATCCGGGTGCGAGGGCAGCCGCCATACGATTCATCGCTAAACTGGCTCAGAGGCTCGGCCGCTACGATAATATTTTAGAATGGAACATAAATCAGGAGATTGGATTTTGGCCCTTACATCCCTCTATGATGCGGCCCTCAACGCTTGGTTTCTGCTACTGCCCCTACACCCTTGCTAGCTTCAGAGATTGGCTAAAGAAGAAATATGGCGACTTGGATGCGCTGAATAGGGCATGGCGTACGGGCTATGGCGATTGGGAGGAGGTTGAGCCTCCCCGTCTATTCGATCGCGTGCCATCATACATTGACTGGAGATACTTCATGGATGACGTGTATGTGCCTCGGCATCTGCGTTGGAAGGCTGAGACTTTCAGGGCTAATGATCCGAAGAGACGCCCAATATTCGCTCATATTGGAGGGGTCACGCCGGGTAGGGGATGCGACTGGAGATGGGCGAAGGAAGTGGAAGTCTTCGGAAGTTCATGCTATCCAACCGGGGTCTTTCATGAATGGGATGCTGGATATCCAGCTCCCGGACGGCCAGTCTCACGTGAAGAGTGTATAAGACAGGAAGTCCTATTGATCACATTAATGTATGACTATGTGAGATGCGCGGCGGGTCCTAAACGGCGAGTTGCAGCCGCTGAATTCCAGGGCGGACCTAAGAGATGGCTGGGCCGCGTTCCCTCCCCCGACGATATAAGACGCTGGGTGCTCGCAGCCCTATCATCTGGGATCCAAGAGTTATATTTCTGGAATTTAAGGTCGGAGATCTTCTGGGATGAGGCTTACGGCTTCGGCTTACTTGACTCCAGAGGAGACAGCACTGCCCGCGCAAGGGAGGCTGGGCGCTTAGCCAAATCCATAAATCGCCACGCTGAACTCTTCCATTCGGGCCGCGTCCCCAAGGCCGATGTGGCAATCCTCATAAATGAGGATCTCTGGCACTTCATGCAGGCAAGAGGAGTTCATCAAGAAAATCTCGATTCACATCTGTCTTATACCATCCGCGGAATCTATAAGATGCTCTGGGATGCAGGTGTGTGGATTGATTTCGTCGAAGCCAAAGAAATAACACTAGAGAGTCTCAATGGATATAAATTGATAATTATGCCCTTCCCTTTAGCCATGGACGATGATGTATTTGATCTGCTAAAAAACTATGTTTCTTCCGGAGGCGTACTACTTTCAGAGGCATGCCCGGGCCGATATGATCGTTTCGGCTTCGCGAGACCCGGAGAATTGGCTCCCAGCGCTGAGGAGCTCTTCGGAGTGGAGCATCGCTCAGTGCAGCTATGCCATGAGCCTAGGCAGCCGCCTCGCTGGACTCCGCTTGAGCTCAGCTACGGCCAAATAAGACCTGCAGTACGCTTCAGAGGTGTTGGATCCTTTACTGGGCACAGCGTCTTACCAAGCCTATGCATTGAAACCTTTACCGTGAAGGATTCCACTCCCATTCTGCTCTGTAAGGATCAGATTACAGGTGTGGTAAACGATTTCGGGAGGGGAAAAGCCTATCTCATAGGAACTCTGCTTGGCCATGCATATACGGCCTTCAATGACGTTGCAACGCAGGAATTCCTGCTTGCCCTACTTAACACGGCCGGAATCAAGCGGGAGCTCTGTGGAAGGCTTCCCCATCGCAGAAGGATCAACGGTGAATGCGAAGCATGGTTCCTATTTAATATGACCTCTCAGAATATTACTCAGCATGTAAATGTTAAGGGATTCTCCAGAGTTGAGGATCTGCTAGGCGGAACGATGAATATTAAGTCAGGAACGATCAAGATAGGGATGAATCCATATGAGATTCGATGTCTAATCATGGAGCGCTGAGAAGTAGCATACATTGCAGTAGGGTGTTCAGGCTGGTCTATACGGCTTAAATCCTCAAGCCAACGAACTGAAGCGTAAAGAACTTTATAGAAGTATGGTCTCTTACGAGTGAAGTCTATTGGTCCAAAAGCCCCTCCTAATGATGCTGAATCTGCACCTTTAATCATGAGCGGGAACTTCGCTTAGGAGATCATATAGACTTCTACTGACGGTTATGATATAATTTCCCAACCAACAGGCAAGAATATGCTTTCTCTCCTCCTCATCTATTATCTCCAATTTTTCGCCTGCAAATCTTCTTTCAGCCTCCTGCGTCACGGAATCCTAATGATGCAACGCGGAGACGACTCGATCAAAAGGGCTTATCTCTGTCGCTTCACCATATTTGTGGAGATTCCATACTTCTTTATTCGTTAAATTTGAGAGGTGAGTTCTACCTCATCTCTATTGAGGTTTATGTATTCATTGAGTCGTTTGACGATATATTACAAAAATTTTATATATCAAAAAAATCTTATATATGCCATGATGCTTGAAATAAATGACGAGAAAGAGCTGGTGAGAATATTGAAGGCACTAGCAAATCCCATAAGAATTAAGATTATCTCGTATCTCAGCAGAGAGCCTATGTGCGTGTATGATCTTGCCAAGGCTCTGAAACTGTCCTATCCATTAACTTTCCTTCACGTGAAGATCCTGAGAGATTTAGGTCTCATAAAAGAGGTGAGGAGGGAGGAAAGCACTAAGGGTCTCCTACCCACCAGATATTATCACGCATCAGATTTCGAAATAACATTATCAGCCGAGAATATAAGGAGAATCGTTGAAGGTGGGAGGAATAGGAATGGGTAAAGCCGCATTCGTCTCCCTAGCCGCTTTAGGCATATTATCGGTTACGCTCATTGGTGCGGGAGTGCCCATTGCGTCAATCTATTGCACAATAAAATATGGATTGAACATAGTCGCAGCAGCTGTCATATCGTTTTTCGCTGTACTTTGCGCCGGAGTATTGGGCTTTTTCCTTTTCGCCTTTGTCTTTTCGGATCATGCATCGGACATACTTCGAGAAGAGATGAGTCCAAGAGACAGGGAGAAATTGAATCTCTTAAGGTCACATTTACGAGCTACACTCGATGAGCTGGATGAGATCAAAGTTCTTCTCGGAGACATACGTGATGTCCTTAAGGAGGCTGGAGGCTGAGAGGCATGGCAAAGAAGGAGCTTCCATACCTAAGCCGGTCAGATGAGGATGTCGTTGAGGAGATGCAGAAGAGGCTGAAGGAGATAAAGCAGATACTCATCGAGATTAGGGAGTCATTAAAGAATTTGGGAAGCTGAAATGAGCGATAAAATGGATGCTTATGAGAAGGCACTAAAAGAAAAGGAAGAGTTATTCGTCAAGGGGATTCATAGGGAGGCATCTGAGAAAGGATTAGGCATTAAGATCTCTGGTTCAGGCATAATCTCTGATGAGGAGATTAGGGTAAGCGGAAGTTCACGATTACCAGGCGGCATCAAAGTGAAGGTTCTACGCGTATCCGGCAGTGCATTGATCGATGGGGACATTACGGCTAAAGAGATGAAGATATCCGGCTCATGCTCCGCTAAAGGAACGGTTAAAGCTCATAAGTTAGAGGTGTCAGGTAGCTTTGATGCTAAGGAGCTAAAGGGCGGCTCAGCGAAGATTTCAGGATCCTGCTCTGTTGAGGGCCGAGTTACACTCGCCGACTTCCTCAAAGCTTCCGGGTCAATTACTGTAAAGGGAGACCTGCACGCTGAGAGGTCAATCTTTCTAGCGGGGGAATTCAATGTTAAAGGCATGCTGAAAACGGGGGACTTAAAGGTTAAATTGAATAAGAGCGATTGTCATGTTAATGGAGGCATAAAAGCTCGAAATGTGGAGGTTACGAGAGGCAAATCCGAGATCGGCTTTTTCATCCTTAAATTGAAGAGGCGAAGATCAGGTTGTCTCTACACGTCATTCATTAAGGCCTCAGACCGAGTTTACGTCGAGAACGTAATCTGCAATGAAGTTTCGGGTAGAGACGTGGAGATAGGTGATGGATGCGAGGTTAAAGGGAGAATCCGCTATTCAAGGACTATTAAAATAGCATCTACCGCGAGAGTTGCAAAGAAGCCTATAAAATGTAAGGTTTAATGATGCAACTTGCCGTTGTAACGAAGCGTATGAATGCATCGGTTGTATGCGAGGAGATAACGAAGGTCTACGATAGCCGTAAAGG
>Ga0180301_10001860_pt1 | contig 16547 bp, 17 predicted proteins | sample GuaBasSediGuay16_FD_121797 | JGI IMG/M metagenome (GOLD analysis project Ga0180301, IMG submission 121797) | Subseafloor sediment microbial communities from Guaymas Basin, Gulf of California, Mexico - Guay16, Core 4569-2, 12-15 cm | ecosystem: Environmental > Aquatic > Marine > Hydrothermal... | reverse complement strand
TTTCAGCTCTTATATTTTTGGGCGTATTCCTTGAAGCCTAATATTTGCAGTCTTGGATTTATTGAGTGTATGTATTCTAGGAGATTGTGTGGCGGCTTTAGTAGGAGAGTGTCTTCTGTCAAGAGTATATCGGCTTGCATGGTGGCTGTTGCCAGAATGATGCAATCTATGAAGTCGCTAATGAATCTTCTGGAAGTAGCTGCTATCCTAATGAGGTCTCCATCAAATATGCTTATTCTGATGAGAGATTTCGAGTAAATGACTGCTAGGAGGCCCTTTATGGGGCGGTCTAGGCTTAGTTCTCCACTTGAGGCGAGTTTGGCGGCCTTAGCAATGCACTCGAAGATTGATATCTCGCTTATTAAGAGTTTATGCCCTTCATCGAGCAACTTGACGATTATATCATCTGGGATGTTCTTGAGTCCTATGCCGAATATGGGCAGTAGATAGCTACTATCCAAGCATATCCTCAAGATTCCAGCCTCTTCGAGAGTTCTCTCCTATGAGCCAAAAATTCCTCTATGCTTACCTTCACTTCAGGTTTTTCTTCCAATAGATCCTCCAGATCAGGCACGGCTTCGATAATAATCCGACCATCCCTAAGACGGCAAATAGCTAATGAGTTAGGCTTTAACCTAAGCATCCTCACGATCTCAGATGGTATCTTTATGCTTCCCTCAGGCTCTACTCGGATGACATAACCGTCTGTAATATGCCCCGCCACTATTGGTCTGTTCTCCACGGTCTTTTCCGGGATTGGTCTGTCTCTGTCGGGATCAAATAGTCTATACCTTCCCTTTCCCACCCTCCACAATACGTTCTTCCCAATTCCACCCGGAGCTCCGCCAGGAGCATTAGCTGTGAGGGCTTGAATCATCGGGTTGAGTGATGATGGATTCCTAGATTCCTTCCCCTTGAGTAGGGTCTTATTTATGTAATCTATTATCTGCTTCCTCGTGAAAGTTCCATCAGAACTGAGCCTATGTAGATCCCTAGCTGCTATCTCGATAAGCTTCCAATTAGGATATCTACTCATATCGGTTTCCATCTCCATAAGTTCTTCACCTGATTAATTTATGTTATAAAATTTTATAAAATAATATAACATATGTCTTTCTGTTAACGCTGACATAATAGTGAGTTGCCCGTCCCATAATCTATCGCATACTGTGAAGGGAAATTTTCCTTAAATTTTAAATTAATATTGCTTTCTATGTATCTGTAGGTTTAGACGATTAATTGCTTATTTGATGGGAGAATCAGCCGGGGTATTCTTCTTTTTATTCTTTTTTGATGCTTATGCATGTTCCTTGCTTGGGTGTTCATTGTTCTTCGGAGTATGTCTATTATGGCGTTGTGGATTGCAGAGCAAGAGAGGCTTTGATTGTCCTTGTTGGTCTTGAGGATGATACTATAGTGAGAATCTATTATCTCGGTAGGGATAAGTTGATCTCTGAGGTTAGGTTGGATAGGCTGGAGAAGCGCTTCGTCGTGATCTCTAATGGGACTATGTTTAAGTTAGTCTCAGATCACCTCGTCTCCGTCACCTTTCTTGCCGGGAGGGAGCTGCCTGACCCGAAGAGTGATAAGGGTCCAGTTGTTATTGGCTTTTTAACTTCTACAAGCGGCAATTATGTCGGTAAGGAGTTTATCTTCGTTACTTCTCAGAGGCTCACAGGAGCGCCATATAGGATACTCGCCTTAGAGGACTCGAAGATTACGATATTTAGGGAGGACGGTGGCGAATATATGAGTTTCTCCTTGAAGGCTAACGAATATAGGGATATCGCCTTGAAATCTTGGGTGACGTATAGGGTGAAGTCTACTGGGAACATCATTATACAGAGCAGTGAGATATGGAGGCAGCGCAGCTTCTTTATCCCATCGGTCGATGGGAGCTTTGTTGGCAGGCGCTTCTACTCACGTTCGCTTAGTAGCCGGCCGGCTCATTTCGATTACGGCTTCAAAATATTATCTCTTAAGAATGCTAAAGTGACAATTTGGGATGTAAAATTCAAGCGTGCCGTTGAGAGGCTTAAGGTTGAGGGTGGAAGAGCCGTTACGGTTAAGCCTAAAGGCTGAAGAGATATTCATTGAGAGTGATAAGCCGATAGTATTATCATTCATGCATAATAAGACTACGGGAACACTCCTTAAGTATCGAGTCTCATCCTCCTATATGAGCGTTAAGCCGGGGGTTGAGGCGCTAATTTACATTCCGATGAAGGGAAGTCGAAGGCTTACATATTCGCCTACGAGGATACCGTAGTGGAGATAGACGATGCGCCTTTAACACTCGGGAAAGACTCCTACTTCATGATAAAGCCTGGAATCCACAAGATTAAGGCCTCCAATGACATAGTCATTCAGTTGGTGCATTGGGTTCTCCTTTCAGAAGAGCTGCTTGCATACTCACTTGAGGAGTTCGGAACGCCAATCCCCTGCGTCCAAGCCGTAAATACGACGCCAAAAGTAAAGTTGAAGCCCCTGACAGGCGAGGCCATGCAGATCAGCTACACAACGATTGGAGCTATGATAGCCGTCATATTAATCGCGACCTTAGGCCTCATAGCCATGAAGAGAAGAGGTAAGACGTAAAATCAAGCAGTGCATGTCACCCTTCCATCTTAAGGTGCAAACGTGCAGATTTATGTCTGAAAATGTTCATCGACGAGCAAAAACTCTTGTCAACATGCAGATCTTCACATGCCTTTATATACTATTTTTCGCGGCGCGAAAGAAGAAGCGATCAGGATGACTGGCTTAGGTTAATGGCCTCTATGCACATTCCGACAATATGGTAATCGACCTTCCACTCATCTCCCTTACTTTCATCCCTCACGCTATTCTCGCCCTCGATAGACTTATACCAGCCTCCAAACTTGGGATCCACATAGTTCTGTCTGACGAATCTCAACGTCTCATTTAAGGGCTCAAATAGATCCTTTCTGCCTCTCTTGATTGCGAAGTGCATCATCGCCCTAATAGCCTCACATTGCTCCCACCATCCCTTCCTCCTAATGACTCTTCCATCTGGAGTTGCAGGAGAGAATATTCCACCATCAACCCTGTCATATCCAATTTTAAGTCCATAATCGAGGAACTCGTATGCATATTCGAGGTATTTAGTGCTTAATCCCATATCCGAGGCCTTCGATAGGAGATATGCCCACTCAAATGCGTGGCCAAGATCTATTCTTCCTCTCCTACTGGCTGGTAGCTCCCTCCAATCAGCCGTGAATACTTCGGGGAGAACTCCATCTTTCCTCCTGAGCTTTTCAATAACGAAATCAGCGACTTCAGCGGCTTCATCTCTTATATGCTCTAACCCATCAATCTCGCTTAAAGCCAGTAAAGCCTCAAATGTATGCATCATGGGATTCTGAGACTTTACATCCTCGATCCTCTTGTAGTTCCTGCTAAGCCTCCACCAGAACCCGCCATGCTCATCCATGAATCTGTCCTTCATGAGCCTCCAAGTCTCAAGAGCCTCCTCCCTAAGCCTCTCATCACCCGAGATCCTATATGCATGTGAAAGACCAAATATGACGAAGGCATGCCCATAACAGTCCTTATGAGAATCAAGCACCCCACCGTCCAATCTACATGACCAATACCAGCCCCCAAGCCTCTCATCCCTAAAGTTTGCCAATAGAAAATCCACTCCTGAATCTACAGCCTTTAAGTATGCCTCATCCCCAGTCAATTCGTATCCAACGGAAAAATTGTATATTAGCCGAGACTGCGAGACTAGGGTTCCAAAATCTCCGCTGAGCCTATTCCATCTTCGATCCAGACGTGGAAGGAAGAGCCCCTCAGATGTAACCGAGCTTCTCAGCCAGTTCGGAAGAATATCAGAGAGCAGATGCCTCCTAAACCATTCAGGATCGAATTCTACACGAGACATTTCCCAGTCAATAATTACTGATTGAATTATGCTTATGAGCCTAACTGTTAAGCCTCAAGTAGATGCTCAAAGGATGAGATCCATCTTGAACTTCAGTTAGCGTCTTTCAGGCGGAGGCTCAATAATGCCAGTCCATGATGGATCTCTACTGGCCCACTTCGTATTGGAATAGCCACTGGAAGATGCATATTCAGTTTACACGTGATCTTCACATAGCATCCCCCTTCAGGAATGGGGATCCAGCATATACTTACGGCTTGTTGCAGTCACGATGAACATAAATTTTTATTAGCCAATAATGAATCTTAATCATCCCTTAGCATAAAGGTGAATGTGATGGAAAGGTTAAATATTGCACTCATCGGATGTGGGGGAATAGCCAACGCACATGTTGAGGGATATAGAGACCTCTATTCCCGTGGATTACGGGTCTTCGATATAAAGGCAGTATGTGACGTATCAATTGAGAACGCGAAGATAAAAGCAAAGATGATCAGTGGATTTCAAGATTCAAAGCCCAAAATATACTCTGAAGTCGATGAGATGCTTAAGAATGAGAGCATAGATGCAGTTGATATATGCTTGCCGCATCACCTGCACCATGTGATCGCCTCGAAATGCCTAGAGAATGGCCTTCACGTAATCGTGGAGAAGCCCCTTGGAATAACCATGAGAGCCGCGGCTCTCATGATTAGAAAGGCTGAGTCGACTGGAAAGATACTGGCAGTAGCCGAGAATTGTAGGAGAGATCCGAAGGAGAGGGCGATAAAATGGGCTATAAGTGAAGGCTTGATAGGCGAGCCGCGCATGGCGTTCTGGATGTGGATGTATTGGATGCCTAAACCGTGGGGGTGGAGGGAGAAGAAGCTCCTGGCAGGGGGGAGCTGGGTCTTCGACGGTGGAGTTCACTGGGCTGATCTGGATAGATACCAGCTTGGAAGGGAGGCTGTCGAGGTATTCGCTATGATGCATACCTTCGATCCCGTAAAGGATGGAGTTAAAGTCACAGTTGACGATATGACATTTGCGATAATCAGATATGAGGGTGACGTATACTCACAGTGGACGTGGACGAGGGCTGCTCCCGCTGGCCCCTTCTCCAAGCATATGATCTTCGGCTCTAAAGGAGCGATATTCGATGATGAAATCCGCATCCAGAAGGAGGGTAGCGTCGAGGTAAAATCCATGAGGGCTCTGATAGATGAGATGAGGGCGGATCTGGAAGCGGAGGAGATTGAGAGGCTCTTCCCTGCTGGATTAACAAATCCCTTCGCGATTGAACTCTATGACTTCTACTTAGCCGTAACCGAGAAGAGAAAGCCTGAAGTGGATGCGAAAGAGGCATATAAAGATATGGCGATTCCGCTTGGATTCTATGAGTCGGCGAGATTGAAGAGGGCAGTTAGGGTAAGGGACATAGAAGAGCTAAAAATAGAGGAGTATCAGAGGGAGATAAACGAGGAACTCAACATTGCATAGAATGATTGAAGCCTAAAACTTCCAGGAAGCCCACTTTTCAAAGATCCGCTCTTGAACCTCAATTGCCCTCTCCAAATTGAACTTTCCGGCCTTTATCCCTTTCCTCAACTCCTTAAATGTTGGAATATAAATATCGGATTCCTTATTTTTGAATGGGCATGGCGGATATGATGGATGCTGCTTTCCAACTCTCACTCCAGTAACATCCGATTCTGGACATGTCCCCCTCATGAATCCCCTGCATCCAACTAGGCCTCTAAGCAATGGAATCTCATCTAGCAGCTTAAAGTATAATTGGCTTGCTAAGCATCTGAACTCGGGAGAAGCCCTCACGCAGAGTCTAAGACCAAGCATATTCAGCAGCGACCTCAGATTAATCGTGAAGTGATAGATGCCAACGGCCATGCAGAATGGCAGTATGTATCTTGCAGACTCTTTTGGCATTCCAGAGGCCAGCATCTCCTCATATAACCTTAGATTCTCTGAGACCATATCTAGGAAGGCCTTTCTCATCTCGGAGTTGCGCATAACATGAGGGGGCAATATAACCTCATAGGCCGGCTTTTCCCTATCGATTCCCTCATAGACTCTGATGTATCTCGTTGAGTATCCAGTGTGGCTTGCTATTCTATGCTCGAGGAGCTCAGGAGCGTTGCCCTTACTCATCTTCACATCGAACTTGATGATTATATGCTCTAGAACTGAGCCATAATCGTTTCTAACCATCACCTTAAAGACTTCCTCTGCTGGAATGTTGGCTGGAACACCGCTTACCCTAGCCGAGTATGCAACTTCCTCCCACGCCTTATCTCCCTTCACAACCTCAAAATTCCATATTTTAGGCTTAACTACCTTAATCTCATACAAGACTGATCCTCCAGCCAATTATTATCGCATCTATCACCATTTAAGCCTTTATCAGATGTAAGCTTCAAAACAAAAAAGAGGATCTGTTATGTCTAAGTCTTCTCCGCGGCCTTTCTCAAGCATTCTTTAGCCTTCGATAAGTGATTCAAGAATTCATCTATGACGCTCATGTATTTATGTGATGAGAGGGCCTCCTCCCCCATTTCAATCATAGATATGCACTGATCGATATTCTCTTTAGTCGGGTTCTTGAGGAGATCCTTCATTTGCCTTAATGCCTCAAGGGCTCTTGCACCCCGCCTTGTATGCTCATATTGACGCGCTATCTCCTCGCAGGTCTCGATCTCCCTAATAGCATCTTCTATCTTGGACATCGAATCACCAATAATGACTCTGCGAGGAACTTAAAATATTTATGGATTTCCAAGCGTGCTAAGCGGCTCTAAATGATAATCCTTAAAGTCTTTATCTCCCACTTCTTGAATTTCAAGCGCACCTCATCCCGCCCGGCCGAGATCTCCTCAATCGGCTCCTCAAGCAGATTTGCCTCATAAACTCTGCGGAATGGAACCTTCACTTTTATATTTACGGTTCTCTCTTTATTAGATGCATTATATGCCCTCAATATGATTCCGCCGTCATCCTCAGCTCTCTTCAATGCGGTAATAACTATATTCTCGTCGTCAATGCGGATGAATGAATATTCATGCGGGAGCTTGGGAGTCATTCTTCGCGCCCTGCATAGATCCCTTCTCCAGCTGAACACTGTCTCCAGCGGAGTCATAAATAGTATGCCCTCCAACTCGGGGTTTATATTCACTCCAGTGATTATCCTATAGGACCACTTGTATGAGCCTCGGCGATTATAGAAGAGCAGTGGATCGCCGCAGCTATAAACCGTTCTTAAAGGAACATGCTGTAGGTGTCCCCTAAAATCGTATGTTGGACTGTCAGTGCATAGAAGTATTCTATATTCATCCTCCTCCATCATAATCCAATTCTGAACCTCCCTTAGGCCCTTTAGGCTTTCAATATTGGGCCAGCGGAACCGCTCCATTTGCTCGGCATCGTAACGCAGAGGAACTCCATAAGGCGCCCAATAATCTATCTTATCAGGAAGTATAATCCTTCCGAATGGCACTTCATATACGTATTTCCCATCAAATTTGAATGGCAGATTAACTCTTAGTTGACAGTACCTCGGCCCCCTCCAATCTAAGGCTAAGCTTAAGTCGATGATCCTTAAGCCCTCATAAAGCGTTATCTCCTTCCTAACGTGGGAGTTGAGGATGCTGCTCTCAATTATAATCTTCGCCTTGGCCTTTCCCCTCTTGATCCTAAACTTTCCTTCCTCCTCTACGCCGAGAACCTCGCCTATGTTATCCTTGAGATCGATGGATCTATCGCTGAAGGCTGTGAGCTCGAAGAATCCATCTCCAACAAGATTTCTCCCATGGATCTTATCGAGTATCTCGGAGACCCGGCAGCCATCAACCTTAACCCTATAATATTCGTTCTCTATGCCATTCTCAAAGGCCTCAAGTGCGGATGGAACGTCAACCTCAACGTCGCTATCTCTGACATAATAGGTTCTAAAGCCGTAGGGCGGTATCTCCTTCGCTACAAATCCAATTTTAAAGCCCCTAAGAGATCCATCTTCATTCTCAATCCTCTCTATTAAATCGATTGGTACGGGATTACCATCAGAGTCTGTAAGATATACGTGTCCCTTAAATTCCCCGCCATACATCCTAGCATCAATATTCTCCTCAGCGTATCCGTAACCAAGAGATCCAGTTGGATTAAATACGTGAATCGCCAATCCCTCGCCATTAGGCTCTATTAGGGATGCTATATGCTCAATGGCAGATCTCAAAATGTCCCTTCCGACGTGATAGGCGACTCTGCATGCATGTTCTCTCTCCATCCCAACTACGTCTCCATCCCTACCGCCCCAATTGTGCTCCATAACCCTACAGATCTGCTCCCAGCATCTCGTGAGTTCCGATTTTGGGTATAAGCCGTCTCCATAGAGTATCATCCTAAGAGTCTCCATGACCTCAGCCGCCCTAAGAGAATACTCGGCTCTTCTATTCCATACCGCCACGTTCGGATAGTGCGTGGGAGTATAAACCCATGTTGTCGGCATCTCGCCCTTCAGAAGCGGAGATCTTCCAGCCTCGCCCTTAATAGCCTCATAGAACTCAGTCGTGGTTGAAATCTTAAGTGTAGGTTTATTCCCAGCCTCATTCCATCTCCTAATGTTATTAAGCGTCTCCAAGCACGGCCTCGACCAGTCACCTCCATCATCCAAGATTAACGCCTTCACGTTGATTAGATCCCCTATCCATTCGAGATACCACGTTATCTTTTTCTTCATCTCATCAATGCTCGACCTCAATCCCAAAAAACGGCTCAAATTGTATGCTCCAATCGTATATGTGAGGACCTCGGAGCCGTCGGGGGAAGTCCATCTGAAGAGCCGAGGCCCAGCACATCCACATGAGATCACGTAGAGTTCTATTCCGCTCTTCCTTAGGAGCTGAGGCATCTGAAGCGTATGGCCGGGAGTATCCATGCTCCACGCTATCTTAGTGTCAATTCCGAATCTTCTCTTCAGCCATCCTTTACCTAGCAGAAATTGTCTAGCTAGGTTCTCTGGGCCCGGAAGGTTCTCTTCAGTTCCATGATAGAGCCCGGATACATCAACCCTGCCATCTCTTATAGCCTCAATTAACTCATTAACCTCGGATCTTCTCGCATGCGCGGCGAATTCTCTCATTGCATAGACATGCTCGATCGTATACTTATATTCTGGATCCGACTTTAGGCAGTTGAGGAGGCGAAGCATTACGTCCATGCTGGCTAAAGTGCAGAGCCAGTATCCCCCGCCCCAGGAGAGGTCGAGATGAGAATGTGGGATTACATGAATCGTCAATTCCTCAAATTTCATCCGGTATTTCCCTCCTAAATTTAACCCAGAAATAGAGGGATTCCGCCATAAATAGATTTCATTATAGAGCGAATTTATGGATTGTGCCGCTGAGAACTAAAAGGCTCGGCTCAATTGGGGATTGAGATGCCAGCAAGATAAGCTGGATGGATCATTAGAACTCAGCGTATCTACCGATCTATTAGCCATCAGTTAGAATTGCTCAGCCGAAGATATCGGTGAATCCTTAGAAACACTATTTTTATCTTCTTTCCCTGACATACCGTTAGCTCGCGTGTGGAGATCCGGAGAATCGAAGATGGAGTCTACAGTCTCAATTGTTAGGGGTGAGGATCTCGAGAGTAGGGTTTTACGTGCAGTTGAGCTTCTAGGCGGGATGGAGAGGTTTGTTAAGGGCGGAGATGTGGTTTTAATAAAGCCGGATCTTGTCGATGGGAGGGATCCAGAGACAGGCGAGACTGTTCATCCTGAGGTGATAAAGGCTCTGATTAGATTGGCGTTTGATGCTGGAGCTGGGAGGGTTATTGTGGAAGAGGGGCCTACACTCTATGTTCGCTCCTTAAATCAGCCTCTCCACCGGGAGGTAAGGAGGATCGCGGAAAAAAGGGCGCTGAGATGATCAACTTTGAGGAGCATCCATTCGTGAAGGTGAGGGTGAAGAATCCGGTCTGCTTTAGCGAGGTTAGGGTTCCAAGGGTTCTTTTAGAATGCGAAGTCTTCATTAATGTTCCAGCCTTAAAGACTCATCATCTTGTAGGCGTAACAGTCGCCTTAAAGAATCTTTATGGAGTCCTCCCTTTAGAGTATAAGAGGAGATATCACACGCTTGACAGAACCGGGGAGATCATAGTCGACTTGAACATTGCTAGAAGAAGCGACTTGACTGTCGTGGATGGCACATACGCGACTCATCACCTCCCTCCACTCGAAAGATTAACGCTAAATTTGACGATCGCAGGGAACGATCCGGTAGCCGTCGACGCGGTCTCAGCTAAGATTTTAGGGTTGGATCCGGATAAGATACGCATTCTTAAATGGGCTGAAGAAAAGGGATTGGGCACCTCTGACCTAAATAGGATCCGAATATTAGGTCTTTCAATAAGGGAGGCATTCAGAGAGAAGGCAACGACCATAGTTGACATCGTAAACTATCTGTATGATGGCATGATCGTATTGGTTAATGGCGGCGCATGCACTGGATGCTTCTGTAGGCTTGGAACGGAGCTCTGCATGGATTATGACTCAAGCACTCTTAAGAGGCCACTCTACATACTCTGCGGTCCCAAGGCTGAGCCTCCCAAGGATGTAGATGTAATCTTCTGCGGAGAATATCTTAGGCTGAAGTATGAGAAGAGTTCAAGAGGCATCCTTGTCCCCGGCTGCCCTCTAGCACTTGAAGAGTTTAGGGAGGCCCTTTCAATGTTTAATCTTCACAGTAGTGGAGTTCTCAGCCGTCGAGTCCTAAGAATGTATCTGAAAGGCCCAATTATTAAGGCTTAATCTGATATTCTGAGGATCATCCGTCAGGCATCAGATTGGAGCTTCATTCATAGAGGATAGAATGAGCCGTAGCTGAATTGAAAAATATTGGATTTGCAGCGGGGCGATGACCATGTAAGATTCCAAATTTCGTCGCGGTAAATATTATATCCATAGTGTTCCTTTCAGACATTTATGGGGTGTTGTCTTGCCAGCATCTGAGGTTATAGTTGAGGTTGAGCAGGTAAAGGGCGGAGACTTACTGATCAAATTCAACAGCGAAACTATGAGCGACATGATAATTCGGAGAGCCGGAGTATCCAAGGAGAAGATTGGAGGAGAGGCGAGGATGCTCCTAGCGGCGAGCGTTGGGGAGTGCATATGCTCAGCACTTACATCAGCACTTGATATTGTAAAGCTCGAATATGATAGGATCAACGCGGCGATCACGGTGAATGTGAAGGAAGACGAGGCAAATATGCTATACATAAAGAACATAGACGTAAACATGAGATTAAAAGCGCCGAAAGACGAGGAGTCAATAGAGAAATTTAAGAGGGCTAAGGCCCTACTTGGCAGGATGTTAAGGAGAGGAAGTCTAATAAGTAGAAGCATGGAGAAGGGAATAAAGGTCAACTATGAAGTGGAGATGGAGTGAACATGCGAATTTAAGGATGCTATCTCCTTTATTTAGGGCCTTTATGATCCATCAGATTTCAGCCCTATAAGGTAAGCATCCAAGGAGCATAAAGTCTTGCAAGCGCCAGGATGAGAAATGATGATAGGGGAATGGTGACATTATCATCTATTGGGTTAAACTCAAAGTGCTCAATAAGGGAGGCAACGGCTCCAGCAGCGATCCCTGCCAAACCTAAAACTGAACCTGCGGGAATTGTGAATAGGGCCATTACGAGATTACCCCACCAAGACTTCGTTCTCCTCTTATAAAGCATGTTTCTGACAATGCCTGTTACTGCATCCCCAAATGACATGAAGAGAACTGGCAGAACTCCAAACCAGAAGTTCCCCCCTGATATTAGCCATCCAAGCGTTAGGATAACACCCCACATGATGCAGAATGAGACCTCATACATGTTCTCCTCCGTTTGAAACCAGTACATCAACTTTCCAGTTTTATGGGGAATATAAGTGAGTGCACCCAGAAGTGAGGCTATAATAAGCGGAATGATCGGCGTATCAAAGATGAAGGGGACGAGCAGAACCACCAAGCCTCCAGCAAGCACATGTATAATCTTCCGGTTATAGTAGACCGCAACGTTATGCCGCATCCCACTCACCCGCATGAACTCATAGAGATTCTTCGTTAGAAAATTCACGACGAAGACAACCCACAAGAAAAGGATTACTGAAGCTAAAATCTCCGCCATCGAGATTAACATTATGCCTCTAATACCCCAATTTAAATAAAGCATATTTAACGATTATTGTGCATACGCGATAAGCATAATACAGCACGCGCTATTCCAGATAGGTTCGATACGTATCGATCATTTATCCCTCAATCACTGCCTCACCAGCGAGATCAAACTACACAACCAAATCAAGCAGGAAAAGGCACACATAAATGAATCACTAAACCTTTTCGGCCCAACCGAAACGCTATGGTTCATCGGCTCATATACCAATCTCAAAGATCTTTCAGAAAAATCAAAGAAGAATCCAACAGGCATCCAAACGAGATCACAGCAGGTATATATACTAATTTTTCACCAACAAAGCAACAACTCCAAGAACGATTATAGCGAATCAAATAGCCCCAGACCGATCCACGATCCATGACTCTCCTCTGATTTTCTTGGAGAATTCAGATGCAGAGCTTAGGTAGTGTGCCCCTGTATGTACAATTTTCCGGGGGAGTTGAGGAAGATCATAAGCATCCGGATAGATCCCCAGGTCTGGAAGGCCGCTCGGGAAAAGCCTGAATATCAGTCGGATTTGCGAACAGGCCTTGAAACAAGCAGTTCAAGATGAACTCTTCTTAAGAGCATGTTGGTGCGGGGGGCGGGATTTGAACCCGCGAAGGCCTACGCCAGAGGATCTTAAGTCCTCCCCCCTATCTTAGGGGCCGGTCTGACCCTCTATTTAGACCTGGCTTGGGTACCCCCGCACCATCATGATTCTTTAGCTCCAGAGTCTAACTTAAATTTTACCGTTATCTTTGTTGAATAGTAATCTTGCCTTTGAGGCTTGCGGCTGGAAGGGTTTAATTTTCGCCTGCATACATCAGAAACAGAAAGTTTAGGTGTGTCGTTAAGGATCCGCCTGATTTTAATTCCATCTCCTAGATAGGGGCTTCAAGCATCCTCGTAGATTATGATTCCGGCGAGTTCTACTCTATTTGGAGTCGATAGATCCAAGATATGGAGGGATCGAATGGAGATCACAAGTTGACAGATTAATCCTATATGAAACTAAGATGCCGGAGTTCTAAAATGTAAGGGAATATCTCTAGTCTCTCAATCCACCTTATTCACGACGTTCAACGGCTTCTCGCCCTTGATCACGCGGAGAACATTCTCAGCACTTAGCCTCATTGTTTCCTGGAATGCCTGTCTGGTCCAGCTTGCAGTATGAATTGATAGCTGAACATTATCTAACTCGAATATTGGATTTCCGGGCTTCAACGGCTCCTCAGACCAGACATCTATGACCGCGAACTTGATCCTATGGTTCTTCAGCGTCTGATATAGGGCGCTCTCATCCACGATTGGTCCCCTAGCAGCATTTATCAGAATTGCCGTTGGCTTCATCATCTCAAGCTCCTCCCTGCCTATTAGGCCTTTAGTCTCATCAGTTAGTGGAGCATGTATGGTTACAATATCGGATTCACGCAATAATCTCTCAAGATCAACCCTTACAGCATTAAACTGCCTAAATGCATCCTCATCCACATATGGATCATACGCTAGGATCTTTACGCTGAATGGCCTAAGCAGATAGGCGACTTTTCTCCCTATATTCCCAAAGCCTATTATCCCAACAGTCTTACCCGATAATCTCTCACCAATCAGATTCGGCCTCTCATCCCAAGCCGCCCTTCTAGCCGCTCTATCCATACGGAAGAATCCCCTAAGCGCTGATATCATGGCGCCTACAACATACTCGGCGACATCTATCGCATTTACACCCGGAAGGTTACAGACGTATATTCCCCTCCTGCTGCACTCTTCCAAGTCTATAGTATTCACTCCTGCACCGGTCTTCTGGATTATCCTGAGCTCATCAGCCTCGCTTAGGGAATGCTTGTTAATTATAGAGTCGCCGGCGAGGACCCCTATGCACCCCCTCAATTTCTCCGGAGGGACAATATGATAGAAGACGCTTGAGACCTCCACATCCACGTATTCTTTAAGCACCTTAACTGCTTCTTCAGCGAATGGCAGAGGCTCTGTAATAAAGACTCTCTCATCCCTCAAGGTTTAACCACCAGAATCAGAATTATCGATTCAGCCCTTAAATAATCTTCTAGAGCGCGCTTAAAAGCAGAAATGAGACGAGCGGCACGGTTATATTATCGTCTATCCACTTATACTCGTAATGCTCAATTACACTTGCGATTAATGCGGCCAGTATGCCCTTCAATCCAAGCGGTAAACCCAAGGGTATGCAGATGGCCATCATCATCAAGTTTCCCCACCAGCTCTTGCATCTCCTCCTAAACATGTAGTTTCTAACTATGCCAGTCACAGCGTCTCCTATGCTCATAAAAAGTATCGGCACAACGCCAATCCACCAGTCATTAAAGATGAGCTTTCCGAGGAGAATTAAGAATCCCCACGTTAAGCAGAAATGAACATCAAATCTGTTATTGGGAACCTGATACCAATAATTGATCCTTCCGGTTCTATATGGCAGGTAGCTCATTATCGCCAATAGGATCGCCACACTGAATGGGATGAAGGCATTAGTGAAGATGAAGGGCACGAGAAGGGCTGATATACCCCCGGCTAAAATATGAATGATCTTCCTGTTATAGTATATGATAACCGTCTTCTCAACTCCCTTAGAGACATAATAATGATACAAGCGCTTCGCGACAAAATTAACTAGGAAGATCACCCAGAGAAGCAATAGTAGGGCATACATGACCTCAACGAGCAGCAAATGCGACACGCCCGAATTAATATCAGCATCTAGTAAACCATCAGCCTAATAAATTTTAGTATAAAGCAGAGAATCCATGAATTATCCTCGATTAAAAACGTCTATTCCTAATTTTTGATTATTTATGGTTCTCCTGATAAGGCAAAAAAGGGATCCCGACATCCCCCTGAAAATGAATTATTCGATCTAATTCTTTAGTCTCAGAAGAGATTTAAGCGCAGTTCCCATCATAATTAATTTGGTGGATCAATTGGGATGACCAAAAGGGAGCTTTCATGCACTATATTAACGCTAATTATGTTTCTCTCGCTTACTTGCAATACAACCTCCATGACCACGGGGAAAGGCACGGAACACAAGATGTATAGGGGAATAAATCTTGGAAACGCCTTAGAGGCTCCGAAGGAGGGACAATGGGGAGTAATCATTAAAGATGAATACTTCAGGATAATTGGGGAGTCGGGCTTTGACACCGTTAGAATTCCAATAAGATGGTCGGCACATGCAGAGGATGATCCTCCATATAAGATTGATGATGAATTTTTTAGGAGGGTTGATTGGGTTGTAAATAAGTCTCTGGAGCAGGGCCTCATCACGATAATAAATATTCACCATTATGAGGAGATAATGCAGGATCCAGCAGGCCATAAAATGCGTTTCCTAGCGCTCTGGAGTCAAATTTCAGAGCACTACAGGGATTATCCTGAGAATCTATACTTTGAGCTTCTAAATGAGCCTCATGGAAGATTAACCGGGAAGGTATGGAATGAGATTCTCGCCGAGGCAATAAGAATCATTAGAGCGGCGAATCCATCGAGGAAGATAATAGTCGGCCCCGCAAACTGGAATGGCATTAATGGGCTTGATAGCCTAATTATACCGGAAAATGACAAAAATATAATCGTTACATTTCACTTCTACGCTCCATTCGAGTTTACGCATCAAGGAGCCGAGTGGGTTCATCCGCCTCCTCCAGTAGGCAAAGAGTGGCTTGGAACCGAGACTGAACGCAGGCAGATCACAAGCCTACTCGACACGGCGGTTAAATGGTCTAAAGAGCATGGGAACATACCTCTATTCCTAGGGGAGTTTGGAGCATACTGGAAGGCGGATATGAACTCCAGGGTTAGGTGGACATACTTCGTGGCTAGGGAAGCCGAGAGGAGGGGTATTCCATGGTGCTACTGGGAGTTCTGCGCTGGATTCGGAGCCTACGATCCAAAGGAGAGAAAGTGGAGAGAGCCACTATTGTACGCGTTGATTCCAAAGCCAAACAAGCACTTTGTCTCAGCAATTACAGATTACGGAAACATAACGGGAACCGGATGGTATGATGAGGGAACATACGCAACCATAAAATTAGATAAGACGGCTATGGGCTTCCTAGTAAGAAACGTCCTAGACCACTTTGAAGGGCTCAAATCGAAAGACAAGATCATAGATGAGAGGACAGTCCAAATCTATGTTGACGGTCCAAGAGAGGTAAGAGCGGTATGGAGAAAGGAATGCACGCAACTAATGCTAATAGTAATAGCCGCATGCATAAGCATAGGCACACTACTCTTCATACTGAAGAGAAGATGAGCCAAAAATGAGATTCATAGAGATGGAATGTGGTGCGGGGAGCGGGATTTGAACCCGCGAACCCCTACGGGACAGGCTCCTGAAGCCTACGCGCTACAGGCTCTGCGCCTTTGGCCTGGCTTGGCTATCCCCGCCCCCATATAAAATAATTTC
>Ga0180301_10001859_pt1 | contig 16551 bp, 20 predicted proteins | sample GuaBasSediGuay16_FD_121797 | JGI IMG/M metagenome (GOLD analysis project Ga0180301, IMG submission 121797) | Subseafloor sediment microbial communities from Guaymas Basin, Gulf of California, Mexico - Guay16, Core 4569-2, 12-15 cm | ecosystem: Environmental > Aquatic > Marine > Hydrothermal... | reverse complement strand
GTGGTGGCTCCCCGACGACGTGGTCTTCGTGGACGAGATACCAAAGACAAGCGTAGGAAAATTCGACAAGAAAGTACTAAGAGAAAAATACAAAGACTACAAACTACCAACAGCAGAGTAAAACCTCCCCCCTTTTTCTACACTTTTAAAAAATCCTCCTCAAAACCCTATTTCCCTTCTAAATCGCCTTCCCGTTGCGCAACAGCTCCTCCTTCTTTAGAGAAGGGAGGAACAGCCCCCTTGGTCTGACGTCTCCATCATGATTAGTTAGAAAGTGGGAGCATTCTGTTGCGAGAAGGTTAACGGTAGCGAATAAGGGCGGTTGTCAATGCGCCCTCAATCATAATTAGCGTTTGCACGTAGGAGGACGCGAAAGGGATGGTGACCTTACGGGGTAAGGCCTATGAAAAGCAAAAAGTTTTATGGAAGATTTCCCCCTCTATTATTTTCTTAGAAACTATGAGAGAGGATGTGTCTTGACGTTGGAACGTCAGGAAGTGATCTCGCTCCTGAGAAAAGTAACCTCAGACCTGAAGGAAATATCCGTGAGGCTCAATGAGCTTTCATACACCATCTCAACTGCTATCGGGATGATCGAGGATCTCAAGCCGGCTGTGGAGGAAGTTGTGGAGGAGGCTGCCGAGCGACTTGAGGAGGTGGCCGTGCAGGTCGAGGAAGCGGCCGAACCTGCGAAGGAAGTTGAAGCGGTAGCAGCTGATGTTGAACCATCAGTGGTTGAGGCTGAGTCAGCCGTCACCGCAGCACCCCCTCCCCCCAAACCAGAGGAGGAACGGCTTGTACGCGTATCGGAGAGGATCCGTAAACCCATAGAGGACCGATTCATAAAGCTGGAGAACCTTATAGAGGAGGGGACGAGACCCATTGAGATAGCTGAGGAATTGTTGAAGATGAAGTCATGGATCTACGAGGAATACCCGTCATTCTTGCCCATAGTCTACCACATCGACATGTGGTCGAGGAAACTCAAGTCCTACAGTGAGCCGGCTCTAACACCCAGTGACAAGGCAAGGTTGCTCTTCAGTGTTGGTGAGTGGAAGGAGAGGATGCTGAAGGCCAAGCCTGGGTAAACCTTTAATAGCGTTAAACGCTTCCGTGCTGGTGGTGGCGTTGGAGAGAGTGCCTGCAGCCATAGGGTTCTACCCTGGCAATCCGAACGAGCTCAAGAGGGTTATAAGCGAATGCTTCACGGACAGGCACGGACCCGGGGAAACACCGAAGGTTAATAGTGAAGGCCCTAGGATCATAGTCGGATGCGTCGCCCCCCATGCAGGCTACTACTACTCTGGCCCCGTAGCGGCGCATCTTTACAAGGCTTTAGCTGAGGATGGGAGGCCAGAATGCTTCGTCATGCTTGGACCAAGCCACATGGGGTATCCAGGCGCATCCATAATGAAGGAAGGTGTCTGGGCTCTACCATTTGGAAGGGCTACAATAGACAGCGAGCTCGCCGCGGCGATCCTGAAGCATGCCAGCATAATCCTCGATGAGCCAAGAGCCCACGCAAGGGAGCACTCCCTCGAAGTCCAGTTGCCATTCCTCCAATACCTCTATGGAGAAGTAAAGTTTGTCCCCATAGTCTTTGGACCGACCGACTATGAAACGTGCAGGGAGGTTGGGGAAGGCGTAGCCGAGGCAGCCATGGAGCTTGGAAGGGACGTGCTAGTTCTGGGAAGCACAGACATGACCCATTACGGTCCAATGTACGGTTACGCTCCTGCCGGCACAGGGCCGATAGAAAAAGTCATCTCATGGATCCATGAGGTAGACGGGAAAATGATAAGTAAAATTGAGGGACTCGACCCAGCCGGACTCTACCAGCTTGTCCACGACGAAGGCTTCACCATGTGCGGCGTAAATGCCGTTGCAAGCATGATGGTTGCAGCCAAAAACCTTGGAGCAAGAAGAGTGTCAACCTTAAAATACGCAACAAGCTACGAGATAAGAGGTGGAAGAGACGCCATAGTAGGCTACCTCGCATCCATCCTCACCAAGTAAATGAACACCTCCCACTCTCTCCCTTAACATCCCGAATCAGGCCTAAATTCTGGGCTGCCCACCGTACTTGTAGAAGATGTAGCATGTCCCCTCTACGCTTACCATGCATGGGCCGTACGGCCTTTGGGGAGTGCATACCTTGCCGAAAAGCCTGCACTCTGGAGGATATATTTTCCCTATCATTACGAGGTGACAGTTGCAGCCAGGGTTTAAGTCGAGGTGCTTCATGGGGGAGAACTCGAACTTTTTCTCGGCGTCGAGGCGCTCAAACTCCTTTTTGAGCGTTAAGCCTGAGTCAGGTATTCTACCTATCCCCCTCCAGTATGCGGGGGAAACGTTGTAGACCTCCTTCATCCTCCTTTGAGCCTTCACGTTCCCCTCATACCTGACAAGCCTTGCATACTCGTTTTCACATCTGGCTTCTCCATCGCGTAGCTGTCTGAGAAGCATCAGGATCGCTAGGAGGACGTCGTTCGGCTCGAAGCCTGCAACCACAGTCGGCATCTTGTATGCTTCAGCGAAGACCCTGAAGGCTTTGACCCCTATTATAGCGGCTACGTGCCCGGGACATATGAAGCCGTCTATTTGAAGGTCTCCGACCCCTAGTAGTAGCTCCATCGCGGGGGGGATGAGCCTGTGATAGCACATAACACTGAAGTTTTCCGGAACCCCCCTGAGAATCTCGCTAGCCGTCGTGGGAGCGGTTGTTTCGAAGCCGACCGAGAGGAAGACCACCTCCCTGTCAGGGTTCCTGCGTGCTATCTCGACGGCGTCGGAAGCGCTGTAAACAACTCTTACGTCTCCTCCTCTAGCCCTCGCCTCGAAAAGCGACATCCTTGTTGCCGGAACTCTCATGAGGTCTCCAAACGTGGTCACGATTACTCCGTTGAGGGCTAACTCCACGGCTCTATCTATTGCCACCGTTGGCACCACACATACTGGGCATCCCGGGCCGGCGATCACCTCGACGTTTTCGGGGAGGATGCTCCTTAAGCCGAACCGGCTTATGGTATGCTCATGCTTCGGGGCTGGGAAGCTGTCCCGCAGACGTGCATAAACTTAACCTTCCGGCCCGGCTCTAACTTCCTGATCTTATCAGCTATCTCCCTTGCCACCTTCGCGCTTCTGAGAGGTTCAACTGCCTCCACAAGCCTCCCTTCCTTAAAAATCATCATCCTAAACGTGGAGGCTACGTTTTATCAGTTTTTCCTCAGCAACCCTAAGGTCTTTGGGGGTGTTAACGTTGAAGAATGTTTCGAGCTCTGGGTCTAACGCTTGAAGCGTTAAAGTTGAAACGTAGAGGGGTTTGAGCTGCTCTATGAGCCCCCTCATATCCCTGCGTCCCCGCCTCAGCGCCTCCCTTGACGCGTTTAGGGACCTCTTAACCGAGTAAACCGCTATGAGCGGCTCGATGAACCCGTTAGGCCACCTGGGTATGACAGCATCCCACCCGTGGGCTAACTCCTTCAGGAACGACAGGACGGCTACCTTGGCGAGGGGTGCGTCGCATGGGAGAACCATTAGGTACTTCCCGCTGCAGCTTGAGAGAGCCGTGTAAACCCCGACCAAAGGAGACTTGAAGGCTGCCGTTTCGTCCGGAACAACCGCCACATGGCTTGGCAGAACCTTCTCGTACTCCCTGACCTTTTCAGGGTCTACTACTACGAGCACCTCCTCCGACAGCCGTCTGCATGCCTCAACGACGTATGCGACCATGGGCTTACCTGCGAGGGCGACCAGCCCCTTCTCGCCTCCCATCCTAGAGGATGCTCCACCTGAAAGGACGGCAACAGACAGCTTACCCAACTACCTTCAACCCTTCCCACTTCTCCCTTACTCGCCTTCTAGGACGCCTGCGTCCTTCAGGATCTTCTCGTGGTCGAATGCCAGCTTGACACGCCTCACCTCCTCGAAGGTGAACTTCCGCGCCTCCTTAGCGTCCGTTGAAGGCTTAAGCTCTCCCCCCTTCTCCCTGCAAAGGTAGGCGACCGTAACCACGTGTCCTCTAGGATCCCTGTCTGGGTCATCGTAGATCCCAATCATCCTCTCAACTTCGACTTCAAGCCCCGTCTCCTCCCTCACCTCCCTTTTAAGGGCGTCCACCACCCTCTCGCCAACCTCCACGAAGCCTCCGGGCAGAGCGTAGTGGTCCTTAAATGGAGGGTTCAACCTCCTTATAAGGACCACCGTGTTCCTCTCCCTACCAAGTATGACGGCGTCCACGGTGAGCAAGGGAGTCCTAGGAGCAGACATGATCCCACCAACAACACCGGCACCTAACAGCTACTTAACCTTTCCGTTCTGGTTATCCGCTACTTTTGTTGTATGTGGTGCTTTCGTAGCGGACAACCTTCCCCTCCTCAGATTTCATTGGAGGGCTTTCGGGGGGAGCGGGGCTCCCCACATCTATCTTTAAGGATTTTAAACCTCTCAATCTGATATTCCAGCTACCGATGACATCCCTATCAGCAACCAACCCGCATTCGCATTCCAACTGCCTCCACCCATTCGGGCTTAATTCTCTCCCACATATCGGGCAGAGGCTTGAGGTTTTGTGAGGGTTAACATAAACAACTTCAATGCCATTAAGCCTAGCCTTATACTCTAATACCTGCTGGAATTTTCTGAAACCCCACCTGTGTAACCTTCCGTTTAACTCTTTCGAGTAATCCATCCTCTTTCTGATTTCTTCGAGATTTTCCAAGGCTATTGCCGAATTCGCTTTCAAAGCGACTTCAACGATTTTATTGGCGACTTCGTGGTAGACGTTCAGAACCCTGTTTCTTTCCCTATTACGGTATTTCGCCAAAACCTTAGCCTTAACTCTCCTGCACCTTATCTTACTCTGAATTTTTCGTCTTTTCAAGAAGTAAGCCGTCCTAATCACTCTTTCCCTCGTCACGAAGGTTATGAAGCTCTGATTAGTCGCAATAGTAGCGTTATTCTCGTTTACATCGACTCCTATAACGTCTTCATGATCCCTCATCTCAACATTCTTTGAGAATACCACGTTTAGGTAGGTTTCATCCTCCCTCTTAACCAACCAAGTCTGCCCGATCTTCCAACCTCTAAACTTCTCATGGTATTCTCCGTGTAAAACCTTAAACTCAACTCTTCCATTAGGCGTAGAGATTCTGACAACCCAGTTCTCTAAATCGAGTCTGAACAAGTGGTCATCGAGCATAATTACATCTTTCTTAAATGTGGGTTTGTCGGATTTAACCCTACCCTTCCTTCTAAGCTTTCTGAACGACTTGTAGATAGGACATGCCATCTGACAGGCTGTGTAAATGTAGTGGGATGGCAGTTTAGAATATCTTTGCCTCAACCTATGATATTTCTCGGACCTCAACCTCTTGAAAGATGTAATTCCTTTAGAATGAGCATAACCCAACAACTCATTAACTATTGATTTATAAGTTTCAAACAAGCCTTCATCCACTTTTCCATCAAGTTTAAACCTTGCCGTCAGTTTAACAGTCCCTGATCGCTTGCTTGACACTCTCTACCACCTTCTTCTTTTTGTGACTTCTCATTCCGTATAATCTGCCAGCAAACGAAGTTACAATTGCTATTAAATCCTCAGTAAGCTCTTGGTGTAAATCCTTAGGTTCTTCGCCAAAGACCACTTCAATTCTAACTCCGTGCGAGTTGAAGAACTCTTCCAAATACTTAAATCCAAACCTCGTAAGCTATCTTTATAGCTGATTGCTACAACGTCAACCTTTCCGTTTACAACAATATTCAAACAGCTTTTCCAAGCCCCTACGCTTTTCACTTAATCCAGAAGCTACATCTGTTAGAATATCGACAACGTTGTATCCTCTAGCTGAGCAGTACTCCTTAAGATATTCAACCTGCCTTTCCAAGTCACTTCTCTGATCCGATGATGAAACTCTCGCATAGATAACCGCTGTACTGGTAGCCTTGCCTTTAAGCAACCTCTTTATTTCGTCCTCTGGAACTCTATATTCCTTACCAATCCTCACGGCTTTAATCCTACCTTGCTTAATCCACCTAATCACCGTAACTTTGTGCACTCCAAGCATCTCTGCTGCTTTTCCCGTCCTGTACAACCTCATCGCCACTTTATAAAATACAACAAAAATACTTAAATGTTACAAACGCAACATTATACACTTCTGCCCCGCCAAACATCGCTTGGGAGCCTTCGCCTCCGGGCCCTCAGCCTTCACCGCCTCCGAGTCCCCTTATGCCCGCCTTTCCCGAAGAGTCTCCTGCCTCTCTTCTCCTCTTTAATGGGAGCGTCGCATAAGGGGCAGTAATCCAGCTCTTTAACCGCGATCACCGCTCCACATGATGGGCACATTTTCTCCTCCACCTTAATTTCTTCCAGCAGGCTCTCCACCGCTTTAACACCTCTCTTATCTCCCACCCTTTCAAAAACTTCTCTAGCCTTCCCGGCTGCCTCCATAGCCTCCTCAAGCCTGTTAAGCTCCCTCAGCGTTAACGCCAGCGCCAGACGCTGGCTTGCAGCCAATCTGAGGTTGCCCATCTCCTCGCATACTTTTACAGTGTCCCCGCGTATTCTAGCCGAGTAGTCGAGCCAACCCATTTGCCTCGTAGTTTCCGCCAGGTTCGCCGTGACGTTGGCCTCCAAATCCCTCACACCACTCCTCCTTGCCTTTTCAGCCGCCTCCTGAAGAACTCTAAACGCATCCTCCAGCCTGCCGCTTGTAAGGTATGCCACCCCCATGTTGTTAAGCGCCCTCGCCTCGTCTTCTAGGCTTCCAACCCCTCTGGCAACATCCAATGCCTTCTGGTGGTAGCTTAAAACCTCCTCCAGCGGCCTCTTAAGGTACGTGTAGGCTACACCCATACCCGTGTAGCTCCTGGACACTCCGGACTTGTAGCCTATCCTCTCACATAGGTTTAACGCTTCCTTGAAGACCCTTAGGCTCTTCTTAACCTTCCCGTTCCTGTATAATGCTACGCCCAGCTTCAACTTGGCTTCAGCCAGCATTTCCCCGTCGGACTTAAACGCCCTAACAGCCTTCCTTAACACCTTCTCCGCCTTAGCGTTCTCCCCTCTCCTGAGGAGTTGCTCTCCAAGCTCTAGGAGAACCTTCCCGCTTTCTGGCACCTTCCCACCCTTCAACAGTCCCTTTAAAACACCCCGAAGAGCCTTAAAAAGCATTCCCCTGAGATGCAGTACAAGGTAAAAGATAAGGTTTTTACGCTTTCAATCCCCTTTAGTTATAAGGGGATTAAGGGGAGAGGCTGGTGTTTCCATGATAGTGCCCGTAACCTTAGCGACGCAGAGCCTAGACTCTGCTAGCACTTACGTGTCGTTTGGGGACGAGCCGATTGAAGCTGTCAGGCTCCTGAAGCCCTTTGAGGAAGGCGGATTCGGACTAGAAGAGTTAATGATCGACTTTAACCGTAAGCTGACACCGTATGGTCAGGTAACTGAGATAGTGGATCGCCTGCTCGACGAGGAGGTCATACCGAGCTCTAAGGTTAAACTTATCCCTATGGTTCCCGCAAGGGGGGCTGGGGGGCTGAGGAAGACAGCCATCCTGCACTCCATAATAGAGGCCAACTATGCTGCCTACGGCCAGCTCAACGACAGCGTGGTCAGTGAGGTGATCCACCCGGTGTGCGGAAGCGTGAGGGACCTAGTGAGGGTTGAAGCGAACTTTAACATAATTAAAAACTATGTTCTTGAAAGCACCCTCACCCCGGTGGACATGGGAGACATAAGCTTAATCCCGGCTTTAGAGGATCTAAAATCTTTAATAGACGCCGCCAAGATCGTGTCAGAGTACGTTCACAGCCGTCGAACCATGCTCGCCACCGAAAGCGAGGTGTTAAGGGTTTACCTTGGCAGGGATGTCCCATCGGTGAAGGCTGGCATGGCTGCGTCAACCATAGCGGTGAGGCTTGCCCTCTCGGACTTGGCTGAGACCTCGGAGAAGCTCTCAGTAGCCGTTCACCCGATCCTAGAGAGTGGCTCGCTTCCGCTCAAAGGCAACCTCAACTATGAAAGCGTAAACTCTTTCATGGAAACGTACGGGGGCGCGTCCACGGTAACCATCCAGTCGAGCATGGTCTACGATTCGTCCCAGAGGAAAACAGCCGACTTGGTGAGGTGCCTTAAGGACTCCCTTCAGGGTAGGAGGCCCCCATGCTTAAGCGGCGAGAGGGGCGAGGTCTTAGAGGTGATATCTGTTTTCTCGGCAGCCTACGTGGAGGCCATATCCAAGATATACGGGCTGCTGGAGTCCCTCGCCGGGCTGATCCCTGACAGAAGGGAGTCCCTACACAACGAGAAGGTTAAGGTTAACGCTGAAGAGTTAAGCCTCCCGACACGCGATAAAGGCAGAAAAGGGAAGGGTGGACGCCCACCCGTGCACTCCTTCACCCTTCCACCACCTGTTAAGTACGTGGCATTGATGTACAGCTTAGGAGTCCCCCCTGAAATAGTTGGGGTTGGAAGAGCCTTAAACATGCTCTCGCAGACGGGACTACTGGACAGGGTCTTCGAGCTCTACTATCCCTCCATCGAGGTTGACGTCTCCTCGGCGTGGAGGTACCTCTGCCTTGAAGCAGCAGGGAAGGTGTTCCCCGAGTCCTTCATCTCGGACGTGAAAGAGGACGTGAAGTACATAAGAGAGTTCCTAGACCCTAAGGATGACTTCTCGGTATCTCATAGGGCGTTGGCGATGATGATCTCAGAGTACGTGGCGTTAAAGGTCATACCTGAAAAGCAGTTGAGAAGCTCCGAGGTGAAGGAGTTCGTCAGGAACAGCACGCTGGAGGAGGCAGTAAGGCAAATAATCCTCCAAGCTGGATGCATAAGGGGGGCTTTAGGGTAAATCGGGAGGGAGATTGTTGCCTGTCGTGGAGGAAACCCTTGAGCTGATAGAAGAGCTGGTAGACGGCGCGGATATAACGGTCAAAGCAGTGTCCCTAGGCTTGTTCTACGCCGGCGTGAGCATAGAGTCAACCAGCGGCTCCCATGGGGGTGTGGCATACGTTTTCAGGGATAACCCATCCTGCAAGCCCCTCGAAACCTCGGGTGAGTACCATGAAATGGACGCGGTATCCCTCGCCAAGCTCTCCCTCTCGTCCAGCCTAGCCGAGGCTTCGATAGGAGTTGCATCCATGAATGCTCTCTCCCAGCTAATCATGGAGGAAAACAGGGAAAGGTACCGTCCGGTTAGCATCGACGTAGCAGACCTAGTTAAGGAGGGGGAAAACGTGGCGATGGTGGGCTACATGGGGCCGGTGATAGGAAAGCTCGTTGAGAAAGGCTGCAGGGTGAATGTTGTAGAGATGAGGCAGGTGGAGAACCCGGTAGTTCCCGTGGTGCAGCCAGACCTGATGGAGGACACCCTTAAGGAGGCGGACGTGGTCATAGTAACCGGTAGCAGCCTCGTCAACCGCACAATAGACGAAATACTAGACATGAGCATAGCTCCTAGAGTGTTCGCCGTGGCAGGGCCAACCGCAAGCATAATCCCTGACGTGCTCTTTGACCATGGGGTGACAGCCGTCATGGGCGTAACAGTTACAGACCCGGAGGAAATGATCAAAGTAGTAAGCCAGGGGGGAGGAACCAGGCGCCTCATAGCAAGATGCGCCAAGAAGAGAGCTTGCCTATCCAACTTTTTTAAAAGCAAGTAATCCCGGGCTGGGGAGGAAAGGACGCATCCTCTTTCCGTCTAAGTCGGCTAAAGGGTGCTAGAGTGAGTCCTCATCTAACCGTTGCCTCAGCAGGATTAAGTGTCTTTTTGCCTCGGTGAACTTGATCACGTCCCCGTCTTCAAACTTTATAATAGCGGTGTTCTCACCCGTAAGCTTACAGAACATCCTCAGAAGGTTTGCGAGGATCGCCGCATCCCTTTCATCTTCAAAGGAGGATGTCAGTAGCACGTTTCCCGAACACTTATCGACAACCGCAACCATCTTACCACCAGCCTTCCATCAAGTTGGAAGAAAAACTGAACGGTTTATAAAAAATATGGTAAAGGCATCCATAACCTTCTCCCCGGAAGTACCTGAAAAATGGGAAAAGTTTGGTCAAGCAAAATATAAAAAAGCGAAATATAAAAAGAGGGGGAGTTAGCAGGATGAGTGGCTGATGGCGTTCTCAGGGCATGCCTCGACGCAGGAGCAGCACTCGACGCAATCCTCCACCCTGACGGCTACCGATTTTTCATCCTGAACCTCAAAAACTTCACTTGGACACGCTTCAACACAGCTTCCGCACCCAGTGCATTTGTCATGGTCTATTGTAATAGTGATGTCGCCGGACTTGAACTCTTTGACGCCCATCACAACCACCTGCTGTCAGCCATTTTCGAAAGAACACTCCTCAATTGGAATATTAAGTTTTCGGCGAGGAGCCCGCAGCTAACCCTTAAAGCCGTGCGTCCTCGGCGAACAACGCTGCACCATCCGCCACCATCATTAAGCAGGTGATCCTTCGCTTCCTCCTGTGGAGCGTAACTGCGATGCACCTCGCAAACCCCAGCACCCCCTCCTCCCTTTCTTCAATACCTGTCAAACACGCTTAATATTTCTTAACAGTGTTGGATGCTGGACGTTTATACGTTTTTCCAAGGAAACCTTTTATATTCTTATCAAGCCTACTTCTCCTGTAGCCACGCTGGGAGGTGACCCTTTGAATTTGGAGGTTCTTAAGCTTAACTTTGACGCCGTTGAAGAACGCATCGCAGAGTTCATTAGGGGGATCGTCGACGAAGCCGGCGCTGACGGCGTGGTTGTCGGTTTAAGTGGAGGAGTGGACTCATCTACGGTTGCCACTCTGGCGGCGTCCGCCCTGGGAGCCGAGAACGTTTTAGGGTTGATAATGCCGTCCTCAACGACCAAGCAGGAGGACATAGACGACGCCCTCCTCGTAGCTAGAACCCTCGGGATAGAGGTGGAACACGTGGATATTCAACCATTAGAGGACGCGTTCGCGAAGGTTTGCCCACGCTACGACCCAGGAAACTTGGTTGCGACTGGAAACCTTAAGCCCCGCTTTAGGATGACCACCCTCTACTATTACGCTAACCTCCTCAACAGGATCGTTGCAGGCACCGGGAATAAGAGTGAGATCCTGGTAGGATACTTCACGAAGTACGGTGACGGAGGAGTTGACATGCTCCCCATAGGCGACCTTTACAAGACGCAGGTTAGATGGCTTGCCGAGAAAATAGGTGTTCCTCGGAAAATAGTTTGGAAGACGCCTACCGCCGGCCTGTGGGCTGGCCAAACAGATGAGGGAGAAATAGGGGTAACGTACGACGTATTAGACCTCACCCTCTACGGGCTTATAGAGTTAAAATATACGCCTGAAAAGGTCTCTAAGGAAATGGGCATTCCTCCCGAGACGGTAATGAAAGTTATGGAGATGGTCTCTAAAAGTGAGCACAAAAGGAAACCTATCCCCAAGCCGGAGCTACAACTCCTACATTAGACAGGGAGGAATGGCTGGAAGCTGACGGGAGACTAGGATCCCATGCGATGCTTATAGGAAACACCTTTATTTTCCGTTTATTCTACTTTTTCTAGTGCTGCGTTGGAAGGGTGTACGGGATGTTCCTTGACCGGGCCAGCAAGGTCATAAAGTTGATCATGGATGGAAGGGGTGAGGAGGCTTTAATCTTCCTTATGGATGATCTATTAGAAAACCCGTATGACGCTGAAGTGTGGGATCTCATGGGGTTTGTATACGGGGAGATGGGGGAGTGGGAGAGTGCGCTTGAATGCTACCTTAAAGCCGCAGAGCTGGAGCCTAACCCAGGCGTACTCAACGATTTGGGCGTAGCCCTCATGGAGGTAGGGGAGGAAGAGAAAGCCATTAAATCGCTTTCTTATGCCCTCGAACTTAACCCAGAATTCCTTTTAGCTAGGTGCAACTTGACCCTGGCTTACGGGATGCTGGACAGGAAGGAAAGCTTAAGCATCCTTAGAGACGTGCTTTCTAGTGTAGGCTACGGAGTCTGGGGGCTACGTTACAGCCTTGTAGCGCCTTCGCGGCTCCTGAAGCGCAGCAGAGGTGACGAGAAGCAGCTCGATGAGGCACTGCGCCTTCTAGATTCGGGTTCCTCGCCTGAGGCGTTAAAACACTTTGACCTTTTCTTGAAGTCGAACCCAGACGAGCCGGCGGTTCTCCACGTTGCTGCCTCGTCTCTTATGCTTTTAGAAGCTTTTTCGGATGCGGCCAGATGCTATAGCACCCTTAGGCATGTTGATCCGTGGAGCGTAGCCACGTGGCATGGGTCAGCCCTCGTAAACCTGCACTTTAAAAATTACGTTGAGGCTTTTCAGGATCTGGTTAGGGCTGTGATGTTAAACCCTGATTGCTCCAATTGCTGGTTCGAGTTGGGTACTATCCACTTCGTCTTCGGCGAGTTCGACGAGGCCGCCTTCTGCTTCAGGAAAGCTGCGGAGCTCACACCTGAAGACGCCGAGGCGCTTTTCAGCCTGGGCTTCGTTCAGATGATTAAAGGAGAATACGAGGAAGCCGTTGAAACCTACATGCAGGTGCTTGAACTTGACCCTGAAAGAGCGGACGTACTTTACAATCTTGGCTTCACGAAGTACCTTTTAGGAAGCTACGAGGAAGCCCTTGAATGCCTTTGGAAGGCTGCGAAAATAGACCCTTCAGACCATCATACTTGGATGCAGATCGGCTTATCCTACGCGAAACTGGGCTTCTACGAGGATGCGGCTGAATCGTTTGAAAAAGTGTTAGAGCTAGACCCTGGAAACAGTGAAGCCCATTACAACTTGGGCTTATGCCTTCTCCTTGAAGGGGAATACTTTGAAGCCGTAGACCACTTTAAGGCTAGGCTTAAAGACGAGCCAGAGGACTTGAACGCCATCTACTACTTAGGATTAACATATAACTACCTTGATGAGCATAGTAAGGCGGTTGAGTGCTTAGAGAAGCTTGTTGAAGCTGGGAGAGCAGACGTTCACGTTTGGCGTGCTCTAGAAGAATCATACAGGGCTCTAGGAGAGGATGATAAGGCCTCGGAGTGCCGCCGAAGGGCGCTGGAATCCTAGTCCATGTATCTTCCGCCGTTAACGTTGATGGTTTCACCGGTTATGTGGTCGTTTTCCAGGAGAAAGACGACTGTGCTTGAAACCTCTTCTGGACGAGCTATTCTTCCTAAAGGCACCCTTTTAGCCAGCTCCTCTTTTAACTCCTCTGGTATGAACTCCGTGTCAACTGCTCCGGGTGCCACGGCGTTAACCGTTATCCCATAAGGTGCAAGCTCCGAGGCGAGGGCCATGGTTAACCCTATAACGCCCGCCTTCGAAGCCGCGTAGTGTACTCCCACCGTGCCCCCCATCTTACCTGCGATCGACGAAATATTAACTATTTTCCCTCCTTTACCTATCATGTACTTGACCACGGCCTTACAGCAGTTAAAAACTCCTTTAAGGTTTATGTTTATCACCCTTTCCCAGTCTTCCTCGGAGACATCCAAGATTGACCGTCTGATGGTTAAAACCCCGGCATTGTTGACTAGGATGTCCACTCCTCCCAGCTCCCTTACGACGGTTTCAACCATCGCCTCGACCTCGTCCATCTTCGACACGTCGGCTCTGACGGCGATCCCCCTACATCCAAGCCTCCTCACTTCCTCGACGACCTTTAACGCCTCCTCACGCCTGCTAAAGTAGTTTACTGCCACGTCGCATCCCTTAGCAGCTAGGTCAAGGCAAATGCTTCTCCCGATCCCTCCGCTTCCACCGGTGACGAGCGCGACCTTACCCTTCAAATCCACGCTTCCACCTCCTTAAAGTTTAGCTTGGAAGAAGGGTTAACCATGTAACGCCTCCTCCTTCACCACAACTCAACAGCCAACGCTCATTTAACCCTTCCCCCTAGAAACTTTTTATTTGAGTGTGGCTCTAAGCCTTAAGGGGGTGAATGGAATTTACGTGTGCTTCCTCTGGCACATGCACCAGCCTCCAGGGGCTGAACGCCACTTTCTGGATGCGGTGTCGAAGTCATACGAGCCACTCTTAAAGCTGCACTTGGAAGCAGGGTTAAACGCCACCGTAAACGTGACGGGGGTGACGCTGGAGCAGGCGGTAAACCTGTCGTTAGACCTTGTCTCATACCTTCATGAAGGGATCTCCAGAAAGCTTTTAGACGTCACCTCTTCAGGCTTCCACCACTTAATAATGCCCTTAACACCCCTCTGGGAGGTTAAAACCGACATAGAGATGGGGTTGAAGGCGTTCAAGGAAATACTGAGCTTCTCGCCTGAGGGGTTCTTCCCGCCGGAGCTGGCTTGGAGCCCGGTCCTAGTCGAGGTCTTAAAAGCGCTGGGGTTTAAATGGGTTGTTGTCAGCGACCAGGTTTTCAGGAGAGCCGACCCCCGATGCCCCGAGGAAGAAATATTCTTCCCCTACTGGTTTGAGGGGGTAAGCGGAAAGCACATTCTAGGCGTCCTGCAACATTACGGGTTAAGCCAGATGCTCTGGGAGATATCATCCGGAAAGAGGACGATAGAGGACTTCGCCGCCGCACTTGAAAGGTACGCCCTCTTGGAGGAGCGCTTGAAGGAACGCTACCACACCTACGTAGCCACCAAGCCCATCCTCGTCATCTCCACAGACGCGGAGCTGATAGGTTTAAGATGGAGGAAGGGGGTTGAAGCCCTAGCCCGCATCTACAAGCTCGTAGAGGAAATACCTGGCTTAAAGCTTTGCAGCGTTAAGGAAGCCTTAAAGGGCAACTTCCCGAAAAAGGTTTTTTACATGCCGTCAGGCAGCTGGAGCCACGACGCCCGCTTCACCGTGTGGCTCAGCAGGCCTGAGAACGACGTGATAAACTTTCTCACGGGGGAGGCTAGAAGGAAAGTTGAACTCTCCTACTGTATCGTATCGCTGATAAAGAGGATGGGGTCCTCGACGGCCGACGCCGAGCTAGCCCTGCAGGATGCCCTTAAAAGCCTTCTGCTCGGCGAAATGAGTGATGGCAGAGGCTGGGATGCTGCACCCGAGAGGAGGAAGTTCTGTTACTACCACCTTCTTAACGCGATCTCGAAGTGCGACGAAGCCATGAAGAAGGCTCTTGAGAAAGTTCCGAGGAGGAGGTTGATAAGGTGAAGTGGGACCTAAGTTGCCCTAAGAACTGTTTCAACGAGTATGAGCAGTTAACCATTCAATGCCCTGACGGAGTGGTTAGAACGGTAAAGTTCTGCCCGGGGTGTAAGTACCAGGAATTCTACGTTCTAGGCTACATCGCAGCGCTCGAGGAAAGGGTTCGCAGGTTGGAGGAGCAAGTTAAAGAGCTGAGCGCTGCTCTCGCAGGGAAACCCGTGGAACGCTGACCCCGTCAACAGCTACCTGCCACTCTTGCACGCTCCCAGCCTCTCCCCCCAACTAAGTCCTGTATCTCTGAAACCTTGTCTAAAATGTTAACTATCCCGTTAAAGCACTTTTCTAGGGAGGAGTGCATTCTGAGCAGCTTCGCCCTCACCTCCGAGTCCTCCTCACCTGTGGACAGCACGGCTTTACCCACGCTTTCAATGGCTTTCCTCCCTGCACTGTATGCGTCCTCCATTTCCTGGCGTATCTGAACTAGGACGAAGCCAAGCTTTTCCACGTCAACCCTCCTAGGCGCCTTCCACTCGGCGAAGTCTGCCTCCCATAATTTCCCCACGTCTTCAATGGAAGCCCGTGCACCCCACATGGACGACGCCAGCATATCCAAGCTTTTAACGGCGTGGTGCCCCATGCGGGCAGCCATCCAGAAAGCATCCATTACGTATCCTCCAACCCTCTCAGCCGCCTTGAAAAATCTAACGTTGCCCTCTTCCCCGGGCCTCAACAATGAGGGGCTAAACGTTGCTGAAAGCTTCACGTAGAACTCCTTGCACATGTTTACAGCTGAATTAGCCCTCTCTAGCTTTTCCTCTCCAAGAAGGATTGAATGAATGCTCGCCACGGCCTTCTCCTTAACCTTGCTCCAATCCCGCAAAACAGCTCTTATAGCCTGATCAACGGTGTCTGTAATGTCACCGACCCTTAAAATCTCCTTGAACTCGTTGAACCTCGAAGTTGCAAGCATGAGGAGTTCGTCTACGTTATTAACAAGCATCTCTAACTCGGCTTTTAACATCCTACCTTCCTTCCATTCCATCCCGAAATCCATTCCAATTCTGCTCTTAACACTTAAAACAGAGGTGAAGTCCTGAATAAAGTAAGCCCACCTTAAAGCTACGTTGCACGCCTTCAAAACGATGTCCTTAAAGGCGTTGAACCCCTCCTCGACGGAATCCATGAGCCCGGAGGAGTACCAGCGCAGGACGGCCTTAAAGAAAGGTTCCCCTATTAAGCCTGCAATCCCCCTCACGTTATCCCTTAAAGAGTTAAGGAGAACTAACACGTTGCGTTGTATAAGCGTATGGCCGGCGTGGCTTCCAACGGTCACCTCATCCCCCCAACTTCCCATATTTTTTAATCCATCTAAATATTTATTTTAGTTATTTTTAACATATATTTCTATCGATTTCAAATTTTATAAAGTACATG
>Ga0180301_10001858_pt1 | contig 16554 bp, 14 predicted proteins | sample GuaBasSediGuay16_FD_121797 | JGI IMG/M metagenome (GOLD analysis project Ga0180301, IMG submission 121797) | Subseafloor sediment microbial communities from Guaymas Basin, Gulf of California, Mexico - Guay16, Core 4569-2, 12-15 cm | ecosystem: Environmental > Aquatic > Marine > Hydrothermal... | reverse complement strand
TCGGATCGAACCCCAAATCTTTCCCGTTAAGAACTTTGATATCCATTTTTAGCGCCTTTTTCTTTCCTGCTAATGTTGGAAGTCTTGGCTCTGCAACACTCCTCATGACAGAAATCAGAGCTGGAAGTTTCACTTTCCACCTTTCCACACCGTCTTCAACGGATCTTTCAAGAATCATTTCATCATCACTGATATCTATGACATTAGATACGTATGTTATGACCGGAAGGTTCAAAAGGGCTCCTACTTCAGGCCCTACCTGTCCTGTCTCTCCATCTGTTGCTTTCTCACCACATATTATAAGATCGAAAGCCAATGACAACCTTTTTATGGTTTCCGATAGAACGAAGCTAGTTGCCCACGTATCAGAACCTGCGAAAATCCTATCTGTCAGCAATATAGCTTCATCTGCACCAAGGGCCAGAGCTTCTCTTAGAACTTCTTCAGTATTCGGTGGTCCCATGCTTATAACCGTCACTTTTCCACCTTTGCTTTCTTTAATACGCAAGGCGAGTTCAAGTCCATGTGAATCAAAAGGATTCATGACAACATCTATTCCCTCTCTTATCATTATCCCGGTTTCAGGATCTAGTTTTACATTTTCGGTATCTGGAACTTGCTTTACAAGAACAATGATGTTCACGAGTACTCCTCCTTCAGGAATTTTTCCCAATGTTGATGATACAAACAAGATCTTTTTTTGTCAAAATTGAAAAACAATAAGAAATTTTTGAAAAAGGAAGTTCATTGCTGATTATTCACTATTAAATCTTCATTTTGACCAAAAATTGATCAAATTTATGTTATATCTTTTGATAAACAAGTGATAAAATAACAGAGCGAAGGAGTGATAGCTTTGAAGGTTCCTCTTCTCTATGGAAAAGATAAATTGTTTGTCGAAATATCAGATGAGAGAGGGGGGGGTATACTGGAAAAAAAAGAAATGCCACATCTTGACGATCCATGGTCTGTACTCATGGAATCTCTGAAAAATCCCATAGCCTCCCCTCCCCTCGAGGAGATATCGAAAGGTAAGAAAAATGCTTGCATAGTCATATCGGATAACACAAGGCCCGTGCCGAATGAATTACTTCTTAAAGGAATATTGGAGATATTGAAAAGAAACGTTCCCAAGATAAAAATTCTCATCGCAAATGGTTTACATAAAGAATTGAATGAGGATCAAATAAAAGAACTTGTGGGTGAGGATGTACTCGGAAACTTTGAGATATTGAACCACAATGCACTGAAAAAAGAGGATTTAGTCTATATAGGAGACACCCCTCGTGGTATTCCCATATACATAAACAAAAATTACATAGAAAGTGACCTCAGGATCTTGACTGGCCTTGTTGAACCTCACTTCATGGCAGGATACTCTGGTGGTAGAAAATCCATATGTCCTGGTATATCAGGGTATGAAACTGTGAAGTTCTTCCACAGCCCAATGCTCCTAGAATCTCCTAAAGCCGATAACTGTGTAGTGGAAGGGAATCCATTGCATGAGGAGGCGACGTACATAGCAAAAAAGGTCGGTGTGGATTTCATCGTTAACGTTGCTATAGATTCAGAAAAAAGGGTCTCTGGTATATTCGCAGGGGATTTGGAAAAAGCATGGTATGAAGCTGTAAAATACGTGTCTAAATACTCCGAAGTTCCTGTTGACAGAAAATACGATATTGTCATAACAACAAACGGTGGATATCCACTGGATAGGAACTACTACCAAACGGTGAAAGGACTCGTTGCGGGTGTTAGAGCTTTGAGGAAAGGAGGAGTTTTGATCATAGCATCAGAATGCGTTGATGGTCTGGGAAGTGAATATTTCAAGAGATCACTTCAGATCTTGAAAGAGATCGGAAACTATGATGAATATATAGACTATATATCCAAACCTGAAAACTTCCTTGTGGATCAATGGGAAGTGGAAGAGCTCGTGAAGGTTTTAAGAGTAGCATCCAAGATATACATGTTCTCTGAAGGTTTGAATCGAGAAGATTGGGAGTACACATTCACCGAGAAAATTGAGAATGTGGAGGAGGGAATTGAGAAAGCATCAGAGATTGTTGGTAGAAGAGCAAAAATATTGGTAATTCCTGAAGGACCGTACATCATCCCAAAAGCCGAGGGAGGTGAATGATTTGCTCTACGGTTGGTGGGGTAGGATGATGGTAGTGGATCTTTCAAAAGGTTCCATAAATGAAGAGGAAATAAATGAGAAGGTGTTGAGAAAATACATAGGTGGAAGAGGGCTTGGAGCCTATCTTTTCGTTCGATACACCAAGGATCCCAACGTAGATCCTCTCGGCGAAAATAACCCGATAATATTGACGGTTGGGCCGTTAACTGCAACTCCTTCTCCAACAGCTGGAAGAGCCAACATGACTTCAAGATCTCCTCTCAGTTTGACGATCATGGATAGCAATATAGGGGGAACGTTTGGGGCTTTGATGAAAATGGCAGGATACGATGCCATATTGATAACGGGAAAATCACCTGAGCCAGTTTATCTCTATTTTGATGACGAGAAGGTTAAGCTCCTACCCGCAAAGGACCTTTGGGGAAAGGATAATGAGGAAGTGACCAAGATTTTGAAGGAAAGACACGGAAAAAGAGCCTCCGTTCTATCTATAGGAAGAGCAGGCGAGAATCTTGTCAGGATATCGACGGTGATGAACAATGGAGAAAGAGCCTTTGGAAGAGGTGGAGGGGGCGCAATATGGGGATCTAAAAAATTGAAAGCGATTGTAACAAATGGAGGAAAACAACGGCCTCTAATACATTCTCCTGAAGATTTCAAATACTTCAGATACGAGGCGAACAAACTGATCATAACCCACCCTGTAACATCCAAAGTTTTCAATCCACTGGGGACTATAGGAATCATAAGAATGATAAACAGTTTTCAAATACTCGGCACCAGAAATTTCCAGGACAACCATTTTGAGGGTGTTGAAAAGATTTCCGGAGAGACCCTCCAGAGAACTTATCTTGTTCGAAAAGATGCCTGCTGGGGATGCCCGATAATGTGTGGAAGGATAAGCAAGATCGAAGGCAAGGAAGGAGCAGGCCCGGAATTCGAGACAGCGTGGGCCTTAGGAGCCAATCTTGGAATAGATGATTTGAAAACAGTGACGCTTGCAAACTTTTTAGCAAACGACCTGGGAATAGATACCATATCTCTTGGATCCGTCGTTGCATTTGCGATGGAAGCTACAGAAAAAGGTGTCTTCGACTTTGGTATAAGGTTCGGGGAGGCTGAGAAACTTCTTGAATTCATAGAAAGTATCGGTCTTAGAAAAGGTGTCGGAGATATTCTAGCAGAGGGTGTGAAAAGAGCTTCTGAGAAAGTTGGCGGAGAAGAATTTGCAATGCACGTAAAAGGACTTGAGATACCAGCCTATGATCCAAGAGGAACCCAAGGCATGGGACTCGTCTACGCCACCTCCAATAGAGGCGCTTGTCACCTTAGAGGGGGGCTTTCTGTTACTTTCGAAGTGTATGGTGTTCCAAGAAGAATCGATAGGTTGGAGGTTCTTGGGAAGGGAACTCACGTTGCAAGAAGTCAAGACGCAGGAGCAGTCATAGATTCTCTGATCGTGTGTAAATTTGCAACCATGGCAACTTCTCTACATCACTGGGTGAGGCTATACAACGCCGTTACCGGGGAGAGCATGACGGCTTCCGAACTTCAAAGAATTGGTGAAAGGATATACAACTTGGAGAGAATGATCAACATAAAGCTTGGCTTCACTGGAAAAGATGACACTCTCCCTCAGAGGTTTTTAAAGGAAGCGAAGAAGATAGCGGGTAAAGGGGAATTTGTCGTGGATCTCGATACGATGTTGAAAGAATACTACGAATATAGGAAATGGGATGAAAACGGTATACCCACCAAGGAAAAGCTTAAGGAGCTTGATCTGGAGGTGGATATACCATGGCTATAACGGAATCCATGTACAGGCAGTTTGAAAAAGTAGGAAGAGGCCTCTACATAGCAGGGCTTCAAAACTCTCATAGTGGTAACTTGAGTGTGAGGGATGGAAATAGAATGTTAATAACTCGAAGAGGTTCCATGTTAGGATTTCTCGAGCCGGAAGATCTAGTTGAGGTTTCCATAGAAGGGGACGATGGGATGCTCTCGATTGCCTCGACGGAGACCCATGTTCACAGAGCGATCTACCTGGAAACAGATGCTTTAGCTGTTGTCCATGCTCATCTCATAGCAGCAACAGCTCTCACGCTTTTGTACGATGAGATAATACCTATAGACGTTGAAGGTTCATATCATGTGAGGCGCGTCCCTGTTTTGAGCTTTGAGTTTGGATCTGGATCTAAAGAAATGGCTGAAGAGATACCAAAATACTTGAAAAATTATCCAATAGTGATGGTGAAAGGTCATGGTGCTTTTGCAGCAGCTGAAACCCTTGAAGAAGCCTTCTTCTACTGTAGCTCTGTTGAAAACTCCAGTAAGATAATTTTGGCCATTCTCCACGCTGGTAGGGATCCAAAAGAATTCGAGATGAAGTACTTCGAGAGGTGGTGAGAGTGCACGGGGCAAAGAGATGGTATTTTCCAGACGGTTATCTACCTGAGGGAGAGAAAAATGGTTTGTCATCTCATGAATCCATATGCATCCTCAATGCAAATGAAGAAGACGCAGAAGTTAAGATCACATTGTTCTTCGAAGATGAGGATCCGATCTCCTTCAGAGTAACAGTTCCATCTAAAAGAGATATTCACATTAGACTCGATAAGGAAGAAATCATCGGCTTTAAGTTACCTCGAGGGAAACCCTATGGCATTATGTTAGAAAGCAATGTCCCAATAGTAGCCCAGCTCTCAAGAATGGATGTATCGGAAGATCGTTACACTCTCATGACAACAATAGGGTACTGGGAGGATTGATTCGATTTATGGAAAACATACTAGAGCTTTTTCAAATATCCAAAAGTTTTCCAGGTGTACAAGCTTTGAAAAATGTGGACTTTTTCCTAAGAAAAGGAGAAATCCACGCTCTAGTTGGAGAAAACGGAGCAGGAAAATCAACACTTGTGAAGATAATAATGGGAGTCCACCAGCCTGATTCTGGAAGAATAGTTCTTGAGGGGAAGGAAATCAAGATACATGACCCAAACCATGCAAGAAGTTTGGGAATAAGTGCTATACATCAGGAGTTGGCAGTTTTCCCAGATTTAACTGTGCTTGAGAACCTCTTTATAGGCTGGCAACCTGGGAAATTCGGGTTCGTAGACTGGAAAAAAATGAAAGAAATGGCTGAGAAAAAAATGAAAGAGGTTGGAATAAACTTACCGCTAGAAGAGGAAGTTGGAAATTTAAGCACAGCGCAGCAAGAATTGGTTCAAATATTGAGAGCACTCCTCCAAAACAGCAGGATCATAATAATGGATGAACCTACCGCCTCTTTAACAGCCGATGAGACTAAAATATTATTCTCCACGATAAGAAGGTTGAAGAACCATGGAGTCTCTGTGATATACATATCACATAGACTTGAAGAAGTTTTTGAAATAGCAGATAACGTTACCATATTGAGAGACGGTGTGAAAGTTCTTGACAAAGCGGTAAAGGACATTACTCCTTCCGAACTCATAGAAAACATGATAGGAAGAAAACTAGAGACCTACTATCCTCCCAAAAGGATTAAACCCGGAGAAGTTATGCTGGAGGTTAGAGGGATCTCTTTCAATAGAGTCCTGAGAAATATAAGTTTTAAAGCTCACAAGGGAGAGATATTAGGTATATCAGGACTTTTGGGTTCGGGAAGATCTACTCTTGCAAAGATCATATTTGGCATCTTAAAACCTGACAGCGGTACGATATATCTTGAAGGAAAGGAAGTGAAGATAAATGATCCTATGAAAGCGTCAATGCTTGGAATAGCTTATATTCCAGAGGATAGACATAGACAGGGTCTCATCTTACCTGAAACGGTGAGGTTTAACATATCCCTTCCTAACCTCCCAGTCATTCCGCGAAAAGTTTTAGTAGACGTTGCAAGGGAGAAAGAACTCTCCCAGGAAATGGTCCAAAAGTTAGATATAAGAACACCCTCTGTTGAATTTCTAACTATGAATCTTTCTGGTGGCAACCAACAAAAAGTGGTTCTAGCAAAATGGATCCTCAGAAACTCTAAGGTCTTGATAATGGATGAACCAACCCAAGGTATCGATGTGGGGGCGAAGAATGCGATATATCACTTTATGGTGAATTTAGCAGAACAAGGTAGAACCATAATATTCATATCTTCAGAATTGCCAGAGCTTCTCGGAATGTGTGACAGGATCTTAGTTATGAGAAAAGGAGAAATAGTAGGAGAGTTCAATAGAGAAGAGTTCTCCGAAGACAGGATTTTAACGCTTGCAGCAGGTTTTGCGGAAAAAGAAGCAGTTGGGGGTGCCGGGAGATGAAATTAGGCAGAGAGTTCACACTACTATTGGTGCTAGTGGTCCTCATAGCGTTCGTTCAAATCGTTCATCCAGGTTTCCTGAGTTTTAGAACAATACATGTCATCCTGGAGAATTCTGCTGTCATGCTCCTTTCAGCTATAGGGACAACTCTGGTTATAATATCAGGGCAAATAGATCTATCAATAGGTTCTGTTCTTGCAGTTTGTGCAATAACGTCTGCTCAACTAGCTCTTCACAACGTTCCCTTGGCATTACTCTTCTTATGGAGTATCGGCCTTGGTGCTGGATTAGGCGCTATCAATGGACTTGTCACGGTATTGTTCAAAGTACCTGCTATGATCGTCACCCTGGCTGCGATGGCCATATGGAGAGGTTTCATTCTCTGGTGGACAGGTGGATATTGGGTGACGGATCTACCAGATTATTGGAAAGCACTGGGCAGTACTAGGATTTTTAATTTCACTCTCCCAATATGGATAGCGTTTTCTATAGCTGTGTTGATGATATTTCTAGTACGAAAAATTCGCTTTTTCAGGTATGTCTACGCAATCGGTTCAAATAGAAAAGCTGCAAAATTATTGGGGATAAGCGAGGGGAAAGTAACTTTTCTTGTGTTAACTCTTAATGGAGCGTTAGCTGGTTTTTCGGCTCTTCTAAGCGCATCCAGGTTTTTCATAATACCTTCAAACATAGGAACAGGGTTGGAGTTGTCGGCAATAGCTGCAGTGGTAATAGGTGGAACTAACATAATGGGAGGAAGGGGAAAAATAGAAGGAACCATTTTGGGAGTACTTCTTATGACGACAATTTCGAGCTCATTGGTTTTCCTCCATATAGAATCTGTTTGGGATGACGCTTTCAAGGGTATGATAATCCTACTTGCGATAATCTCCGATGTTTTGAGAGCAAGAAGAAAAAGCGAGGCGAGGTTATGAAGCTCAGAAAAGAGCTCGTACTTCTACTAGTTCTTGTTTTGGTTTTTGTCGTAATGAGCTTCCTATCAAAGGAATTTTTGAGGGTCTCTAACCTGTTGGAAGCTTTAAGATACGCAGTTGAAATAGGAATAATGGCGGTTCCCATGACCATGGTCATAGTAACTGCTGGAATAGATCTCTCTGTAGCTTCTAACTTGGCTTTGAGCAGTATCTTAATGGGAATCATCTGGAAATATATGGGCATCAACATATGGATAGCAGGAATCATGGCAAGTATCTTAGGTGCAGGAGCGGGGGCTTTGAACGGGATTTTGATAACAAAATTGAATATTCCCCCGATAGTTGTCACACTCGCAACTATGGCCGCATACAGAGGCATTGCAACAGGGTTGAGTAGAGGTAGAGGAATAACAGGTTTTCCCGAATCTTTCCAAAACTTTGGACAGGGCTCATTGGGTGGATTGGTCCCATACAGTATATTCATATGGATCGTAATCGCCATAATAGGTCATATTATCCTTTCAAAATCTAAGTTTGGAAGGTATGTATTTGCAATAGGCCACAACGAAGTTGGTGCCCTTTATTCAACAGTTCCTGTGGCTAGAGTTAAGTTCATCCTTTATACTCTCTCTGGATTGATGGCGGGGCTCTCTGGGATGATATATTCCGCTAGAATAGGTGCTTCTAAATCTAACGCTTTTATGGGAGGAGAACTTGAAGTAATAACAGCTGTGGTTCTAGGTGGAACCAGTATAACAGGTGGGGAAGGAAACATTTTAGGTTCAACATTAGGAGTACTCATAATAACTTTCCTCAAAAATGGATTGAATCTTGCAAGGATCCCTCATTCCATACAAAGTGTGATAGTTGGTATAGTTCTTGTAATAGCTATTATCTCCTATACAAAACTTGGAGTGAAAACCTTCAAAGAGGGAAAATAACCTCATCAAATCCTAAGGGGAGGTGGTTTTTATGAGGAAATTCTTGATTCTTGGTGTTATCATCGCGCTAATATCGATAGCTATAGCCGCTAAACCCATTAAGATCTTCATGGTTCCCAAGTTCACAGGAGCTCCTTACTTTGTCGCAACTGAAAAAGGGGCAAAAGCTGCTGTTGAAGAATTGAAGGCCCTAGGACTTCCCATTGATTTTTACTACACGGGTTCCAGTGTTGCCAATACCGAGGAGGAAATCAGGATAATCAGTAACCTACTCGAGCAGAACCCGGATGCTCTCATAGTCTCCGCCAACGATGAGGATGCATTGGTTCCTGTCTTGAAAAAAGCCAAACAGAAAGGAATAGTGGTTGTTACTTACGATGCCGATGTCTCAGATCCTACAGCCAGGGATTACTTCGTCAACCAAGCCAGCTTCGATGCGATAGGAGCTGTTCTTATCGATCTTGTGGCTGAGAACGTGGGGCCAGAAGCCAAGATAGCAATTGTTAGTGCAGATCCCAACGCTGCAAACCAGAACAGATGGATCGAAGCTATGAAAAAGAGAATGAAGGAAAAATATCCAAAAATGGAGCTTTTGACCATAAAATATGGATACGATAGACCCGCAGAATCCTTCCAAGCTGCTCAGGATATAATCAACGCTTACTATCCAAATCTTGACGCAATAATTGCTCCAACTTCGGTTGCTTTCCCAATGGTGGCTGAGGCTGTACTGAAAGCTGGTCTGAAAGGAAAAATTTACATCACAGGACTTGCCACTCCCAACGATATGAGAAAGTATGTGAAAGATGGTGTTGTGAAACATGTGGTTCTGTGGAATCCTGTTGATCTAGGATACCTTGCTGTTTATGTTGCAAACGCAGCTGTTAGGGGAATGATAAATGAAGTAGATGGTATAAAATATGTATGTGGAGGAAAGTTGGGACTTTATAAGGTATACGATGAATTGGAAGGAAAGAAATCCGTGGTACTGCTCGGACCTCCTTTCATATTCGACATAAACAACATAGATCAATTTAACTTCTGATCCGGAGGTGCCCCTGCAAAGGGGCACTCTCCTTGTTATAAATGAGGGGGGAGAATGATGGAAGAAATGGAGAAAAGATATGAATTACTAGCTGAAGACCTAAGAAAGGAAGGAATAGATGTGAACGATATATTGAAGAAACTAGATGAGATACGTTTTGAATTACCTTCTTGGAGTTTCGGTGATATGGGAACGAGGTTTGCGGTTTTTCATGAGCCGGGAGCTGCAAGGAACGTCTACGAAAAACTTCAGGATGCTTCTTTAGTTCACAAGATAACAGGAATTTGCCCAACAGTTGCCCTCCATATCCCTTGGGATAAGGTCGACGACTGGAGAGCATTGAAAGAATATGCAGAAAAGTTGGGGTTGAAGATAGGAGCGATAAATCCAAATCTCTTTCAGGATCCAGACTACAAATACGGAAGCCTCACTCATCCCGATGTAAAAATAAGGAAAAAAGCAATAGATCATGTGATGGAGTGTATAGAAATTGCAAAAACTCTGGATTCAGATGTCATAAGCCTGTGGCTTGCGGACGGAACAGATTATCCGGGTCAGGATGATTTCAGAGATAGAAAAAAACGGCTTGAAGAGAGTTTGAAGATAATTTACGATGCCATGCCTTCGAACATGAAGTTGTTCATAGAATACAAATTTTTCGAGCCAGCTTTCTACCACACAGACATTCAGGACTGGGGAATGGCTTATCTTTTAGCGAAAAAGCTCGGTGATAGAGCTTTCGTTCTTGTGGACCTTGGACATCATGCTCTCGGAACCAACATAGAGCAGATAATCGCAACTTTAATATCTGAGAGAAAATTGGGAGGATTTCATTTCAACAACAAAAAATATGCGGATGATGATCTCACGCTTGGATCTATAAATCCATATGAAGTTTTTCTAATATTCAAAGAACTCACTTTCGCCATGGAAGATGAGGAAACAAAAGATTTTGCGAAGGATATAAGGTACATGTTCGATCAGTGTCATATAACAAAGCCCAAGATAGAAGCCATGATACAGTCAGTCGTAACTGCTCAGTACATATTCGCACAAGCTCTGACGATAAACAGGGAGAAATTGAGGGAATATCAGAGAAAATGCGATGTTGTGAAAGCAGAAGAAGAACTCATAAAAGCTTTCAGAAGGGATGTTACACCGATTCTCTGGAAGTACAGAAAGGAGAAGAATCTTCCTGAAGATCCCTTGTTGTATTATAGAAACAGTGGGTACTACGAAAAGATAGCGGGGGAGAGAGGATGAAAGTATTATCAGTCGATCTAGGGGCGACGAATGGTAAGGTTGTCCTTGTTGAGAAGAAAAATTCAAAATTGTCTTTGAAAGAAATCGCACGATTCAGAACAAAGGGAATGTTCTTACCGACGAAAGAAAGGAACATTCTTGTTTGGAACGCACCAAAATTCTATGAGGACCTTTTGGATATATTGAATGGTCTGGAAGAAGATGTGGAAAGTTTGGGGGTGGATTCTTGGGGGGTGGATTTTGCTTTATTGGATTCCAGAGGAAGGTTGATATTTTTACCTTACCACTACAGAGATGAGAGAACCGTTGGTGTTATGGAGAAAGTGGTCGAAAAACTGGGAAGGAGAAAAATCTATGAAGAGACGGCTATACAGTTCTTGCCCATAAACACGCTCTACCAATTGTATTCTATGGTCATGGCGGAAGATCCGTTGCTCGATATTGCAAAAACATTTCTGATGATAGCGGATCTTTTCAACTACTGGTTATCTGGTGAGACTGTATGCGAATACACCTTAACAACCACTTCCCATTGTTACAGCGTGCCAAAGAACGATTGGGCCTGGGATCTCCTCAAAGATCTTTCCATACCTATTGATATATTCCCAGAAGTTGTGAAGCCTGGTACAGTTCTTGGAAAAGTAAAAGGTATTGAAAAGAATATAAAAGTGATCGCAACTGCTTGCCATGATACCGCTTCTGCCGTTGTTGCTGTTCCCTTCGAAAAGGAAGGGATATACATAAGCTCTGGGACGTGGTCCCTCATCGGTATAGAAGCTGATGAGCCAATTGTGAACGAAAAGAGTCTGTCAAACGATTTCACTAATGAGGGAGGAGTGGGGAAAATCAGATTTTTAAAGGATGCAACAGGCATGTGGCTTCTTGAGGAGTGTAACAGGGAATGGAACCTGGATTACTTTGAAATCATGAAAAAAGCAGATTCTGCAAGGCCCTTTATCGCTTTCATAGATCCTGACGATAGAAGATATCTTCTTCCTGGGGAGATGACCAAGAAGATATCCGATTATCTCAGAGAGACAAATCAAGAGATACCAGAAAGTATGGGAGAGTTTGCAAGATTGATCTTTGAAAACCTGGCTTTCAACTACAGATGGGTTATCGAAAAGCTGGAAGAGATAGTCGAAAAATCCTTCGATACGATTCACATAGTGGGGGGGGCTTCAAGGAACGAACTCGTCAATCAATTCACAGCTAATGTAACGGGAAAAAGGGTTATTGCAGGCCCTTACGAAGCAACTTCTTTGGGAAACGCTATGATACAGTTCATAACCCTTGGTGAAATATCGGATGTGGAAGAAGCAAGAAAGTTGATAAGGGAATCTTTCCCTTATAAAGAGTTTCTGCCGAAAGAAACAAATGTATGGGAGGAAAAATATCAACAGTGGAGGGAGAAAGTGGGGAAATAGCCTTTTGAAATCTCGATTCTTCCTGTGAAGTTCATGAGAAAAGATAGATAAAATAGCTTTCACCTCATTCTATGAGTGAAATTGCGTGTTGGTTTAAACCTTTTCTGGATAATTTGTTATCTCCCTTATCTTTTTGTACAATGGTTTCAATCTTTTATACATTCTCGAGTAAACTTCTTCAAAGAGTTTTTTGTATAATTTAGCGTTTTCTGGATTTGGTTCGAATTTGTCCTTATATCTGACCATTTTGCTGATGGCTTCCTCAAAGGTTCTGTAGACTCCTAATCCCACGAATACCGGTATCGTCGAGCCGAGTCCTGCCGTTTCATGAGTTTCACCTCTGTACGCTGGTAAATTGAAAATGTCCGTTACTATCTGACATATTTCGGTGCTCTGAGAGGCGCCTCCAGCTATCATGATTTCTTTTACTTTGATCTTTCCGCGCTTTTCTATCTTTCTCAAACCCTCTAATAAGGCGAATCCCAGACCTTCTATGATCGCTTTGTATATATGTGGCTTTTTATGAGCACTCCCAAATCCTATCATTGCTCCCTTGGCTTCAGGCATTTTGAGACCAGGTGTCCAATAAGGTTGTACGACCAAACCAAGAGAACCTGCGGGCACTTCTTTCAGGAAGCCATTGAAGAGCTCTTCAGGTGGAATACCTTTCTTTAAAGCTTCTTCAACCTCTTTTGCACCGAATTCTTCCTTGAACCAAGTTATCATCCAGAAACCTCTGAATATCTCGACTTCAGGGTTGTAATAACCAGGTACCAAGGCAGGATAAGCTGGCATGTACTTGATCGGTTCAAAATACCTCTTGGTGGTCACTTGAACCGTTGCAGTCGTTCCAAAACTCAGACTCGCCTTGTCTTCTGATAGAACACCAAGTCCTAACGTTTCACATCCTTTGTCGGATCCAGAGGCTATAACCGGAAGTCCAGAAGGTAGTTCCATGAGCTTTGAAACATCTTTTGAGAGATAACCCATCGTTTCCGACGGTTCTACAAGATCTGGCAACTTTTCCCTATCCACAGGGAATATGTAATATTTCACATCATTCTTTGTCGCCCACCTTCTTCTTTTGTAATCGAATGGGATGTGTCCTATCTGTGAAGCCACTGAATCCACAAATTTCCCTGTTAGCTTGTAATTCAGATATCCGGAAAGCAGGAGGACTTTGTTGGTTTTCTTCCAGACTTCTGGTTCGTTCTGCCTCACCCAATTGATCTTTCCATCCATCTGGGCTATTTTGACAGCCTCATCCATCCCCATCAATCTGTGAGCTATTCTCATATGAAGAGGAATTCTGGCATCGAACTTTGCTTTCCTCTGATCAAGCCATATTATGGCTGCTCTTAAGGGAAATCCATCCTTTCCGACTAATACTAGGGTTGCCCTCTGTGTGGTTACCGTCATGCCAATTATTCTATTGACTTTGTCCTGATTTCTCTCAACAACCTTCTTAACAGCTTTTATCAGAGTCCTCCAGAACAGATCTGGATCCTGTTCTGCCCAACCAGGTTTCAAACTGTAGTATGGGGTGTAATACACCCTCTCCCCATCCAAAAGATGCCCCTCGCTGTCAAAAAGCAATGCCCTCAAGCTTTGCGTTCCACAGTCTATTGAGAGTACAAGTTCATTCATCGTGCATCCCTCCAAAGTAATAATGATATCTTAAAAGCAGGTAGTATGCATAATATGCTAGAATTATTCTTGATAAATCCGGCGGGAGGTGGTTACTTTGGAAAGCATCAAGGAATACGTTAGGAGAGTGAACGAAGCTGTGGATTACCTGAAAGATAAGGTCACCGAGTCTCCGAAATTTGCTATAGTGCTTGGATCTGGCCTTCACGTTATAGCGGAGGAGACGGAAAATCCCACGGTGATATCCTACAAAGATATACCTGGATTTCCCATATCAACGGCACCCGGGCATAAAGGAGAGTTGATCTTTGGAAAACTTCATGGAAAGTCTGTAATGCTCATGAACGGAAGGTTCCATTATTATGAGGGTTATTCCATGAAGGATGTCACCTTCCCTATCAGAGTCATGCAACTTCTCGGTGTGGAGATTCTCATAGTTACGAACGCAGCTGGTGGTTTGAACCCAGATTTTGAGGTTGGAAGACCTATGATAATAACAGATCATATAAACTTCATGGGCGATAATCCCCTTAGAGGACCCAATATCGATGAATGGGGACCAAGATTTCCTGACATGTCAGAAGCTTACGATAAAGATCTCAGACAGATGGCTTACAACTCAGCCAAGGAACTAGGTATACCGGTGTACCAAGGAGTTTATGTTGCAGTTGCAGGTCCGAATTTTGAAACTCCCGCAGAGCTCAGAATGTTGAGACATTTCGGGGCGGATGCCGTGGGAATGTCCACGGTACCTGAGGTCATAGTTGCACGCCATGGGGGGATGAGGGTTCTCGGTATATCCGCTATAACAGACAGGGCCGTTCCAGAAGATTTAAAACCTTTGACGGCAGAAGAGGTTCTAGAAGTTGCAGAAAGAACAGGGAAACTTATTGCGCAGATAATATCTGAAGTTATTAAAAAATGTTGAGGGATGATGAAAATGGTGAGGAGGTTCCTCTCAATCTCTTTGATTCTGCTGACTCTCTCTTCGTTTTCATTCATTGTAGTTTCCATAACACCGCTTTATTTCATAACAAAAGAGATCGTACAAAACGAAGTAGAATTGAAGGTCTTGATACCTTCAAACTTCAATCCTCATCTCTATCAACTTAAAATCAGCGATATGGCAAAACTTGAAAAAGCGGATTTGATCATTTTACTTGGAAAAGGGTTTGAGGAATGGTTCGATAAAGTCTCGAACACGTTCAAGGATAAAGTGCTGGTCTTATCACAGGGAATTTTAGAGAGCTCTTTCAGTGAGAATCCTCACATATGGTTGGACCCCATTTTGGTATCACTCATGTCATACAGGATATATGAGAGGTTAGTAGAAGTGTTCCCGAAAAAAGCAGAAACATTCAGAAGGAACTTCTGGAATTTCTATGAACATCTCATAAAATTTTCGGACGATCTTTATGAGAAACTAGAAGGTATAAGAGGGAAACCCATTGTTGAATCACACCCAGCGCTTTATCACTTTGTCAAAAGATTTTTGGGATCCGATGTGTTTTTCCTGGAAACAGGTCACGGTGAGGGAGTTTCTCTGAAAAAAGTTAGAGAAGCCGTGAAATTTTGCAAAAAGTACAAGATAAAGTACCTTATCAAGGAGAAAAACATCCCATCCAAAATATTGACGGTTCTTTCTAAAGAGACAAAGCTTGAAATAAGAGAAGTCGATGTATTGGGAACGGATGCGAGGGATTATTTCGATATACTTAAAAACATAGCGGAAGTCCTTTTGAGGTGATTCGGATGAAACTCTCAGATCTGAAAGATTTGATAACAAAGATGGAACCAGTTCTTCATGAGATAGAAAGTCCTACCTTGAGGAATATAAGACCAGTTGAACGATATAGTATTGTCGAGAATGATGAACCTGGAGAGGGTATCAACATTGAACGAATTGTTTTCATTGATGGAAAGAGGCGAAGTTTCCTTTCAGCGATGTTTGGCCCGTTCACAGGGATCTTCTCTGAAATAGCTGTTGGAGGAGTTATGTGGGAGAGAAAAAAAGGTGTGTACCTTCTCTTCTCTCCAGATAACCCTCCAAAGGTTCTAAAGATACTGGGTTTTCCTGAAGATTTCAAAAGTTTCTATGGAAAGAGTATGGACGATATATTCGTCAAAAACTATGTTTTTAAAGTATTCATGAGAGGAAAAGATTGCCACGATTCTGTTGATTCGGTCTTAAGGGAATTTGAGAAGAGTGCTGTCATAGAAGCTTTGAGCAATTACAACAAAGTTTTGGTGATCAAGGATGGTACACTTCCAGATATAGAAGATATGTACTTCAAACCTGGAAGAGGTCCTGTTGGGCTTGTGAAGAACATAATGGCGACTGGTTTCTCTTACATGGCATTTAAGGATTATTACGATATGAAAAAGGGTGAAAGAAGCAGAATGTTCACATGGAGAGTCCACGGCAATCTCAGAGCTTTGAAAGTAGGAACGTATCTGAAGCTTGTGGATTCAAAAGGTCTTAGAGGGCTTGTCAGAATGGAAGCTTTGGTGAGAGAAGAGGATTTAGAAGATTTATGTGAGGAGATAAGGAAAACTTTCGATTCTTTGAGAAAAATTCTGCCCACTCTGACAGCAGATCTTCCTATTCCTAGGCTTCCTGAGAACATTCTTCCAATACAGTTCCTGGAAGATAGCCTTTCAAAATACATGACAGATAGAGATTACATGATAACCTGTATTTACGAAAGTTTGCATGGCTAACAAGGAGGTGAGGAATTGCTCTTTGAAGTTCCTAAGGTGGATATCAGGAGACTTCCTGTTGCGACGTTGGCTTACCTTGGAGACTCCGTAATGGAGCTCTTCTACAGAATATATTTTCTTGGAGCTTACAAAGTAGGGGTAATA
>Ga0180301_10001857_pt1 | contig 16557 bp, 18 predicted proteins | sample GuaBasSediGuay16_FD_121797 | JGI IMG/M metagenome (GOLD analysis project Ga0180301, IMG submission 121797) | Subseafloor sediment microbial communities from Guaymas Basin, Gulf of California, Mexico - Guay16, Core 4569-2, 12-15 cm | ecosystem: Environmental > Aquatic > Marine > Hydrothermal... | reverse complement strand
GATTAAAGCTTATGACGAGTTACTGAGGGGAAGGGAACACATAATTTTAGACTTAGAGGTATGGATTGCTGTTCTCGATGAATTGAATGAGAAAGCTTCTGAAGAGTTTTGGAAGATAGTTGGCGAGATCGGCTATTCTCAAGGCATATCTTTTGTTCATAGAGGGTTCAAGAGAGTGTGCGACGTCCTAAGATACCTCGAATTTAAAAACATGTTTAGGGTAGGTAAAACTGGTAAAGGGTGTAACGTGTTAATACTCACATCGAGGAATGAGCAAAAGTTCGTCAGAATCTTCCTCGAAAACGTTTTTAAGGCAATGGGTATCGAAGTGGAGCTAATAGAAGGTTTGAGGAAGATTACAATTTATGAAGGTATTAAAAATAAGTTAAAAATTTAATTTTTTAAATTATTTAAATATATTCAACGACTGGTTTAAGGTACTTCCTTTCAAGTTCTTCAATTGTTGGCTCGTTTATAGGTTCAAAGAGGTTTAAAGTGTTGATTGGATCTACAAACTCTGCCAACGCTTCGAGGTTAGGAACCAAATCTCTCACAAGGTTTTTCAAAGTATTCAGATTCATCGATCTTCACCCCAACTACAATTTCTGAATTGTCACTACTTTGTAGTGAAAAGTAATAAACAATCCTATTTAAAACTTTCTAAAAATCAGTACCCTTATATAGGTAAAAACAAATATTACAATTGGTGATAAAATGGCTCAAAAAGTTGAGATCGTTTATTGGAAAGATTTCATAAGTGGTAAACTTGAAAGTAAGGTTAGAGATATTGAACCTTATGGATTACAATTAAGTCCAATTGCAGAGTGGAAAATGTTAATTGCAGATGAAGACATTGCTGTTGAAGAAGGCAAAATTAAATTTATAAAAATAGAGGAATTAGAGATTCCCGAAGACTCAATTGTTTCACCACTACCAATAATGAGACACGCTTTGGGATGTGTTTTAGATGTTTTTCAACCTGGAGAACCTAAAAAAGTTGAAGAAAGAAAGAAAATTACTGGAGTATTGTTTTTACCGATAAAAGATGGGATAATAAAAAAGGGTCAGCTTGTTGGGGTTATCAACGTTAGATATGTCAAAACTGGAGCATTAAAGAAAATTAAAAGCATACTGTCAAAGTGGGCTGAAGAGGCAAGATGGGTTGAAGACTACGGTGGGATAAGATGGGAGTAAGGCGAGAATTGTTATCTTAATTACCTTTAATCCCTTATTTTTTAGATTTAAGAGCTTTCAGATTTAATTAACTTGCAAGCTACTTTAAGTCAAAAAATTAATCCTGAATTCCCATACACAATTTCTCAAACTTCTCATGTTCTAACAATTCATTTGCCTTTCCATCGAAAACAACCCTTCCACTAACGAGCAAGTATGCGTTATCACTGATCTCCAAAGCCCTCTGAACGTTCTGTTCAACGAGCAAGATTGTAAGCTTTAGCCTATCTCTAAGCTCAACGATTTTGTCAAAAACATGTTCGGCAAACTTCGGGCTGAGCTGAGCTGTAGGTTCATCGAGCATAAGCAATTCTGATTTTCTAACCAAAGCCGTTGCTATAGCTAAAAATTGTCTTTCTCCACCACTCAGTGTTCCTGCTTTTCTTTTCATAAAGTTTTGCAATTCAGGAAAAACATCCAAAGCCAAGTCTATTCTATCTTTCAATTCCGTTTTATCGAGCGTGTAGCCAGCAATTTTCAAGTTCTCCTCAACGCTCAGATTGGCAAACACGTTATCGACTTGTGGAAGATAAGCAATCCCCATCTTCGTTTTGTTGTGTGGTGGAACTTTTGTTATGTCTTCACCGTTAAAGGTAACACTGCCTGAATGAACGGTGGCTAATCCAAAAACAGCCTTTAACAACGTTGATTTACCACTTCCATTTGGCCCAACAACCGTAGTAATCCCTTTACTGTTGATAGTAGCATCTACATCGAAAAGAATGTGTAATTCCTTATACCCCGCATTTAACCGCTTCGTCTGTAGCACCTAAGTACACCTCGATTACCTCTCTATTATTAAGTATTTCGTCCGCATCACCTTCAGCAATAACCCTTCCATTTGCCATCACATATATGTGGTCGATGTATTTCAAAACAATATCTAAACGATGCTCAACGATTAAAAAAGTTATCCCTTGCTTTTTCAATTCAGTAATCCTATCGAGGATGTTGTTCGCCAAGACTGGATTCACGCCTGCTATCGGCTCATCCATCACCACAAGCTTTGCATTCGCCATCAACGCCCTTCCAACCTCTAAAAGCTTTAATTGTCCACCGCTCAACTTGTAAGCTTCAGAATCCCACAGATGGTCTAATCCCAAAAATTCCAAAAAGTTGTAAGCTTTTTCAACAATCTCTCCCTCTCTCTCAACCCATTTTTTAGTTAAACTGTTTAAAATCATTTCTCCGGGGTTTTGTTCAGCAATCAACAAATTCTCCAAAACTGTAAGCTTTTTCAATGGCTGTGGAATTTGAAACGTTCTAACAACACCGTGCTTGTGGATTTCATGGGGCGGTTTATTCGTTATATCGTTGCCATTAAACAAAACCTGCCCCTCATCAGCCTTATAAAATCCAGAAATGACGTTAATCAAAGTGGTTTTACCACTTCCATTCGGTCCAATAACAAGGGTAAGTTTGCCCTTCTCAACCTCAATATTCACCTTATCTAAGGCTTTAAGACCATAAAAAAATTTTGAAAGATTTTTTGTTTTTAATATTTCATTCATATCCATCTATTACCTTTTTCTCAATAGATATGCCACTGCTAGCATTCCTGCTAATGAAAATACAGCTTCAAAGCCTGGTGTGGATGGTTTTGGTGTTGTCTTTGCTGGTGTTGGAGTAGCCTTAACCTCCAGCTTTGGCTTTGGTAGTGTTGTTAACCACTCAACCTTGTTCTCAACAGACTTCCAAAGTCCTGCCTGTACCCAGTTACAGTTTTCAACAGCCCAGATTGCATAGTCTCCGGAGGCTCTGTCGTTGTACTCATCAAGCTCAATGTATCCGCTAACGGGTGTTACATTGTACTCGCCTTTACTGTATTTGACAGTGACAGTTGGAATCTTCTCCGCCATCGCATCTGGATCGTATTTGCCCAATTCATCGTAAACTTCAGCATAAGCCAATGCTAAGACCCATGCGGCATCGTACGCATCCAAAGCGTACTGGTATGGAGCTCTGTTGTACTTTGCATAGTACGTTTCATTCAGCTTTTCAAATCCTGCTCCCTTGGACTCAAACAGCGTACTTGGAATAACGACCTTGTTGACCCTATCACACATTTCAGATATCTTTCTGCTCTTTGCGCAACCATCACATCCGATCCACCAAACTCCCAGCAATGGTGAGTCATCCTTAACCTGTGACAACATTGTAAATACTTCTTCATAGCTGAAGGCTACAACAGCTATCTCATCATTCTTGTAATTCTTAAGCAGGTCATTAACTGCATTTTCAATTGTTGCTATATACGGTGTGAAATCTGCTGGTGGTGGGTCTGGATACTCGACAACTTCTTTAACTTGAATGCCCAATTTCTCAAATTCCGGCTTTCCATAATCTGCCAGACCTTTGCCCCAAGCATTTCCGATGTAGGTTATGACCACAGCTTTGATACCCAATTCAGAAACTTCTTTAGCTATAGCTTTTGTCTGGAAGGCATCGGTAGCAACAAACCTGAATATGTACTTCTTCTCTTCAGGTTTTGTAACACCGAGTAAAGATGGTACTGCCGTTGAAGATGGTGAAATTATTATTATCTTGTTTGCTGTAACGTATTCGGCTATTTGCTTCACTTCACCGCTACCCATTGGTCCAACAATCAACCTAACCCCCTTTCCATGCAAAGCTTGTACCTTATCTAAAGCCACTTTTGGATCTACCCTTGTATCTTCAACGTAAAACTTAACCTTGTACGGTTTATTTTGTTCTTCAAAGTACTTGTTTATTTCCTGCTCACCGATTGCTAATGTATCCCTAATGTCCTCACCGTAGGTTGTTAATGGCCCAGACAAATCAACTAAAACTCCTATTGGAATTTCAATCTCTTGTGCCGCTGTAACACCGCACAGCAACGCCATCAAAGCTACAACCAACAATATTTTCTTCACTGACATGTGCTATCAAAGAACCTAAAACTTTAAAAACTTTCTGTTTACCGTAAGCCCATGGCGATAGAAGCGTCAGTGGTGGAGGGTGCAATAATCTACTCTAACCTGCTCGTGTTACTTAGTATTGGATTGACGATTACATACATCACTACAGCCGTTCCCAACTTCGCACAGGGATCCTTTGCAGTATTTGGCTCGTACATAGCCTTGACTCTTTTAAGGTTGTTTGGGATACATCCCTACTATTCCATCCCCGTCGCTTTTGTTTTTGGAGGGGGCTTGGGTATAGCCGTTTACATTTTCGTTCTCAAACCTTTAATAAAGAGAGAAGCTGAAATTGTTATTTTGATGATTGCAACCTTGGCTTTAGATTTAATTTTGCTGGGTTTTTTGGGAGCTTATTCAGATTATTTGGCAAACATAACAAAGAAAGGGGCCAAAAAATTTATTTTTACCCCTTATGATTTTAATATCGGTGATTTCTCTGCTATTTTTATTGTTTCTTTAATCGTCATCGCTTTGATTCTCGCTTGTCTGTTCTTGTTGCTTTACAAAACAAAATTTGGTGTTGCCTTACGAGCTTCAATGGAAAATCCAGCGTTGGCTGAAATTATGGGTGTAAATGTTGAATACACGAGGATTTTTTCATGGTTTTTATCTGGCTCTTTGGCAGCAGTGGCAGGTTGTTTATTGCCTTTTAGACAGGAAATCGTGCCATTGACGGGTTCAATAATAATCGTATCAATATTTGCTGCAAGCATAGTTGGGGGGTTGGCGACGATATACGGGGCTTTGGTAGGTGGTTATATCGTGGGGATCTCTGAATCCTTTGTAACGTATCAACTTTCAACGGTTTTTGGTTCAGGGGTTTTGGTCTATTCCAAGGTTGTGTCATTAATTGTACTGATTGTGATGCTGATTCTAGCACCCCAAGGGTTAACAGGAGTTAGATGGAGGAAGGTAAAATGGCTCAAGAGTATCTTTTCCTCGACATAGTAATCTGGTTTGGATTGTATTTGATAGTGTGCTTGAGTTTAAACATAGAATACGGGTTTGGAGGCATTCCAAACTTTGGAAGAGCTTTGGCTGTGCTAATAGGGGCAATTACCGTCGGAGGAATAGTGAACAGAATACTCATGATATTCTTTGGCATCTCAGGGGGAATTGTTGAGGCTAGTGGTGAAGTTAAAAGTGTGGTGAATGGCGTAATAGCGACGAATCCTGGAATGGGGATTGGAATTTTGTTAGTATCCCTACTCTTGGCAGCAATCTTGGGGGCGATAACAGGGGCTTTGTTCATTTTACCTAGTGCTAAACTTTCAGAGGATTACTTGGCAATAACGCTCCTCGCAATAAGTGAAGTTATGTTCATGGTTAGCTACTACAACACGGACATGATCGGTGGGTACTACGGTGTATCTGTACCGAACATTCTAGCCTTTATACCTGGAGAACATAGATTACTCGTTTTTGCTGGGGTAATAATACTAACAGCATTCTTTGTTTACCTAATCGTTCACAGGATAACAAATTCACCATACGGAAGACTCTTGAAGGCAATGAGAGAAAACGAGATGGTTGTTGAAGCTTATGGTAAAAATGTTATGACCATCAGAATTAAAACAGTTGCAGTTGGTTCAGCAATCGCAGCCCTTGCAGGAGCTTTGTATGCATTTTATTCCGTAAACGTAATCGCAAGCAGTTTTAGTAGGGTGGAGTGGACGTTCTACCCATTTCTGATGATTTTGCTCGGCGGTTTGGCTAACAACAAAGGTGTCGCTGCGGGTGTTCTCGCATTTGTAACGGTAAAAATTCTGCTGATTGTTTATAAATTTGAGATTACTGCAGCATTACATTTGCCGTTTGAAGCGGTATGGCTTGAGTACATCATGTTCGGAATCTTGATGTTGATAATACTTGTTTACAAGCCAGAAGGTCTGATTAAAGAGAAGCCAATAATGACAGAGCCGATAAAAAGGTTGTCAAAATCGGTGAAAGGGAATAAATAATCAGGTATTAATAATAAAAAACAATCTCCAGGTTCAAAATAACAATAAAAAATCGCGAACACAACAGTTAAGTAATCTAAAATAAGTGTACTTAATATGCGTTTCATTGTTGAAAACTTTGGGCCAATAGAAAGTGCAGAGATAAAACTCAAAGATTTAAACATTTTTATAGGCAAAAACTCGTCAGGAAAATCGTACTTAGCCTATTTAATTTGGTCTTTACTTTCTGTTGAACCAAACTGGGACAAATTGAGAGCCCTATTTGATGAATTCGTCCCAAACGATCTCATAAGAGACGCTATAAGCAAAGACGAGGTGTTACATAAAAAATTTCAAGAAAAAAAAGAATTTGATTTCAAGAAATATACTGAAGAACTTGATAGTATTTACTCAAACCTCACTGATAGATTTAAGAATTTGATAATCGAAGTCTTTAAGAGATTTGACGAGGTGTGGGGTAGAAATTTGGAGGATATGATTAAAGATGTTTTTTTGGTCGACAACATAGGTGAACTCGTTAGAACGAGTTGTGAAAAAGCGAGAATCGTTATTAGCAACGACAAGGGAGACAAGAAGATTAATATAGAGATTGGTGATACTCTAAAATCTTGGATAGACAATAAAGTTATAAGGACTCTGGAGGATAATCTGTTCGTCACGGTAGTCGGTGGAGAGCCGATGCTCTTAACTTTATCATATTATGAGAAGTCAGAAGAGTATACTCATGATGAATTCTTCGTGGAGAATTATCAAACAGTCGGAATAATACCAGTTGTATTCATTTGGGTTTTTGACGACTACTGTCCTTATACGACAACATTCATAGCTCCAGATGGAAGAACCGGGTTGATAAGGTCCATGGAAGCTTACAATTATGCTTTAATCAGTGGAAAAGTTACGATCAACGAAGTTGACAGGATTTTCATGAGAGATTTTATGTCGCTCTATCCTAGGGTAAAAAACGAAGAGATATATAGGTTTGCAGATTTTATAGAAAAAAGGCTCGATGTGAGGTATGTCCTAGGAAGAGACCAGCCAAGATACATAATTAAAATAGGAGACATCGAAATGCCTATTCAGAGAGCACCTTCAGGTTATAGGGAACTTGCACCAATCGTCTATGCTATGAAGTATAAACTTGACAAAGAGCACGTAATCTTCGTTGAAGAGCCCGAAGCTCACCTTCACCCCGATGCACAGGTTGTAATAACAAGGGCTTTGACTGGACTCTCAAAATACTGTTATATTGTTGTAACAACCCATAGTATCACACTTTTGGACGAAATAAGCAACCTTTTAAAGTTGAGAAGTCTTTCAAATGAAAATAAAAAGAACCTAGGATACGAGGATTGGGAGGGGTTGAACCCAGAAGATGTCGGAATTTTTCTTGTTAGAGATGGAAAGATAGAGGAACTTGAAGTTCATGAGGATGGAATTGAGGAAAGTGATCTTGACAGAGTAATTATAGAGATAGCAAATCTTCATGCGAAAGTTGAAGAAGAATATGAACATACCAGAAGATTGCAAGCACAAAGATAAGTTTGAAAAGGATTGCTGCGAAATTATCTGGAGTGGAACAATAGTTGAACATGACGGGTGTGTAACCAACAGTGGATGCGATCTCGTCACATACGATGATGAAAGAATTTTCTTTATCGAAATTAAAGGAGGTAATATTAGCAGCAGTGATGCTGATAAAATAATCGATCAGATTGAAAAGTGCGAAACATGGTATGGCAATTTTATCAGTCATAGAAAGAAATCTCGTCTATTTATTCGATGTGTAAACAGCAAAAGAAGAAGATTGGATCCCTACGCAAGAATAAAATTAAAGAATGCTAGAATCAGAATGTACGATTGTAAAAGATTGCTTGATCTTGAAAACTTATAAGATTTGTTGACTTCTTATTGCGTCCCTTATCTAAAAATCAATTTAACCAATTATACTAATAAAACTCATCTAAACTTTTTTGCATCAAATTAAATGCAGTCTTCCATCTCTTCCTCGTATGGGGTGGGAGTTTTCCATGCTTTTTTATGTATTCTTTCAAAAAGTTGATGGTTCTGCTATCGCTCGCATAACCACTCCCAAAATCACCTACAATTTTCTTAATATTTTCAATTTCTGCATCTCTCTCAACCTTAGCCACTACTGACGCTGCAGCAACAACCTCATAGTTCTCATCCGCTTTATGATAAGCATTGATTTTTTTGTTCGTCAAACTTTTCAATTCATTAGCAATACGCCCAGGAATCACATCAGGGCTATCTAGGATGTACAAATCAGCGTCAACCCTCCTAATCAGTTTGGAATAACACTCCTTCAAAACTTCGTTTATCGTTTTATTCTTCATCAATTCATCCAACTCTTCAGCCTGAATTTTTAAAACTCCAACTTCTCCAATCTTCTTAATTTTTTCAGCTAATTCTTCTCTTTTTTTTGCATTTAATCTCTTTGAATCTCTCACTCCAATTTTTTTTAACCTCTCTAATCCATCATTATCACAACAAAATATGCTAACGACAAGTGGACCTATCACAGGCCCCTTTCCCGCTTCGTCAATCCCTGCAATCCTCATTGTTTGTTGTAGATGTTGAGAATGATAAAGCTATTGAACATCAATTAAATAATTTGGGCGAATAATTTAAATAATTGTTATCTACCAACACTATGCAGAAAATTGGGCATATCGGATTCGCTATGCTGGTTTTAGCTCCTTTTTATGGTTGTTTAACGCTACCTCAAATCTTGCTTACTTCAGCAATCTCAACCCTACCCGATTTGGATATCAAGCTGAGGGTAAAGCACAGGCAATACACGCACAATGTGACTGCTGCTGTTATTTTGGGTGTGTTTGTTGCTACAATTTTTTATTACAATGGATTAAGCCTATTTAAAGGGTTTTTAATTGGTTTTACTGGAATAATACTGCATATAATTGCTGATTTGCCAACTTTTCAAAAATTTCCGCCGTTGTATCCATTTAACAAAAAAATGGTGGCGTTTAGACTATTTAGAAGCAATAATAAGACTGTCAATATGCTACTCTTCTTAGTAGGCGTTTGTGTATTAACGTATCTCACAACAAAAAAGTATATTTTACAGGGTGGAATCCTGAATTTATGGCTGTATTTACCTTAGACATCGGTACCGGAACACAGGATTTTCTTCTTTATTCGGGAAACAACATCAGGAACAATTTGAAGATGATTTTACCTTCCCCCACAAAAATAGTTGCGAGAAAGATCAACAATGCCACCGAACAGCGAAAAAATGTGTTTCTGACTGGCTATACTATGGGAGGGGGGCCATGCAAGTTTGCTGTTAAAAAACACATTGAAGCAGGTTTAAAGGTTTATGCTGAAGAAAGGGCTGCACTAACCTTCGCCGATAACTTGGATAGGGTTAAAGAGATGGGGATTGTTGTGGTTGATGCCATCAACGGTTTGGAATCAAAGGAGGTTTTTATAGAGTTAAAAGACGTAGATTTTGACATCTTCGTCCCAGTTATACAAAAAAGTTGGGAAGAGATGCCATTCACCTACGTTGTTGCTGTTCAGGATCACGGTTTTTCGCCAAAAGAAAGTAACAGGCGATTTAGATTCAAAGTTTTTGAAAGGTTGTTAAAGAGGGATGGCTACTTAACATCATTCTTATACAAGAGCAATGAAATTCCTGAATTTTTCAACAGAATGACTTCAGTAGCAGAAACAATTAGAGAGTTTGATGAGAATGCTGAGATTTACGTAATAGATACAGTGTTTGCCGCAATTGCAGGTTGTATGCTCGATGTTGAGGAATTCCCTGCCTTACTTTTGAACTTTGGCAACTCCCACACAGTTGGGGCAGTGGTGGATAAAGATGGTTTTATTTTTTCACTCTTTGAACACCACACAAACGTGTTAAAGCAAAAAGGTTTAAATGGTATTGAAAAGTTTGTTGAGGAGTTTATTAAAGGTAACATAACAAATGAAGATGTTTTCAATGACAATGGGCATGGAGCTTTTGTTAGGGAAGTTGTTGATGTTAAGGAAATCGTAATGACTGGTCCAAATACAATGGGTAATTACAAGATAGCAAACCCGATTGGGGATGTGATGATTGTAGGCAATTTAGGAATGCTGAATTTGCTATCCCAGAAGTCTGATTTTGAATTTAAAATTTAAAAACTTCATTAAGCAATATTTCGGTAAATCACGCCCCCGCCGGGAATTGAACCCGGGTTAGAGGTTCCGGAGACCTCTGGGATATCCACTACCCTACGGGGGCATATAACGTTAACCTATCCTACCACTATCTGGTTCAATCTGTGGATACAAGTTCCTATTAGTTCCTATTATTAAGCTTAATAGTTTGTAACCTGGCAAAAGATATATAGAGCTGATGCAATGAAAAAGGCAGAAATAACCAAAAAAAGTTTTAGCCACATAGAAACCTTTAGGATTAACAAGTAAAAAATTAAAAACAATTATTTTAGAAAAGTTGTATGAACCGCCAAATCGTTTTCAGCCTTACAAATTTCACAAGATCTCTGATTGTTCTATTTCTAATGCTTATATTAACTACTCCTGTGGCTTCTATTGAGATTAAATCTGGCGAACAGATAGTGATTGACCAACCAAAGGGAGACCTAATCGTTTCGGGTGGAAGAGTGATAATAAAAGCTCCAATTAAAGGAGACCTTATTGCGACAGGAGGAGAAGTTGATATTCTAAACGATGTGAGTGGCGATTTGATTGCAGCAGGTGGAAAAGTCAATCTGAAGGGAAATGTGGGCAGAAAGCTAATTGTTGCTGGAAGAGAGATAAGAATTAACGGAGACATAAAAAAGTTTGTTATCGCATGTGGTGGTGAGATTTCAATAGGCAAATCATCCAAAATTAACGATGCCCTCGTGGCAGGAGGAAAGATTGAGAATAGAGGAATTGTATATGGCAATTTTACTGCTCTTGGAGGGGCATTCGAGAATAAAGGGACAATAGCAGGCAAACAAATCTTTAAAAAGGCTAAAATACTCCCACCCTACTTTTCTGAGATTCTTTCCCTCGGATTCCTCCTCTTAGGGCTTCTACTACTGTGGTTCGACTCAAGCTGGTTTGAAAGAGTTAATATGGAGATCAAAGTAAGCAGTATTGAAATTGTGAAACGACTCCTTTTAGGGTTTACAGGAATAATAATTTTAGGACTATTAATTGTGCTGCTATTTATAACGATTGTCGGTATCCCCTTAGCACTACTCCTTCTCACCACGTTTGTGATAGCTTTACTTCTATCGAACATCTTTGTCTCTTACACTATAGGGGAGATTCTCATCTCCTCCAAAAAGCGGAATACCTACCTTTACTTTATAACAGGATTTTTAATTCTCTTTATTGCCTTCAAACTTCCATATATTGGAGTTCTAACCAGATTGGTCACAACAAGTCTTGGTTTTGCAGGAATATTGTACGTGTTCAAGGGTTGGAAGGAATCAAGGAGGTCTTGCTAAAACTATTAAGAGAATTATCAGATACTTTTTTTATCTGATTAGGTTTTTATGTTTAACTGGTGATTGTATGTTAAAGCCCAAAGATGAAGTTATTAAAATACTGTTTGTCGGAATGTTATTCTTTACAGTAATTTTAAACGCTAAAGCTGTAATTCCCGAAAAAGTCACGACATTTGAAGAACTTGAGTTTCCTGCAGAGATTAATGTGAGTGAACCATACTATGAATTTGCCTTCAATCTTTCAGCCCCATCAATGGGTGAGGTCACATTTTCCCTTGAATATGCAAGGAATTTCCCAACGAATTTGGAAATATACGTTAATGGGTTGCTGGCTAAAGAACAGTTTTTGAAGTTGGGCACAAACAAAATCGTTTTTATACTCTCACAGGATTGGATTGTGAAAGGGGAGAATCAAATTGTTTTAAAATTCGTGGACCACTATTACTACACAAACCAGAGAACCTTCAAAAAGTTTGATGAAGTTCCATTAAAAGTTAACCTCAGCTCATACATCACGTTTTCCCCAAAATCTCCGCCGAAGAATGCATTGACTTTTAAGGATTTAAACCTTTCAAAAACGTACTCTCCCCACAGATATTCCTTCGAATTAGAGTTTGACCTAATCATGAAAAAACCTGAAAATGTCAAATTTTACGTTGGTTACTCAAGAAAAGCACCAACCTCAGTTGCTATTTACATCAACGATAATCTGGCTGGTAAAATCGTTTTAGAAGGGGGAACAGACAAGCACGAATCCTTTATTATCAAGAAATACTGGTTTGTAAATGGAACGAATCACATCGTTTTAGAGTTTGTGGATTACGATTTTGCCACCAACAAAAACGAGTACCAGATTTTTAGCAAAAAACCTATAACCATTGCACCATATTCATACATAGCAGGTGAAGAATACGAGAAAAATATCTTTACCCCTACACCAAAGCCCACTGCAATTAAAACGATTGTACCAACACCTACTACAACTTCAACCCCCACACCCACTTCAACACCAAAGCCATCTACACCTGGCTTTCTAATTGTTACCGCAATTCTTGGGCTTTTAGCAGTAATAGCATTAAGACGATTTTAATTTTTTACACAAACTTCTTAATCCCGCTGTAGTATTTCAGACATGCGAAGGTACATCTACTGTGATACGTGCAAAGAAGAAACAGAACACGAATTAATTAGAGAAGATAAGAACCTTTACAGGTGTATTGAATGCAACACCTTCGTTCAGTTTGAGCCTGAGAAAGAAATCAAGATTAGAGCGATAATAAGCTCTGGGGAAGTGTCTGAGAAGGGAAGTGTTTTGTTAAAACAACACGATTTGATTGAGAAAGGGGATGAGCTCATAGTTGAAACGGATGAGGGATACAAGATAGGAGAAGTGACATCAATTGAGGTTGAAGGTAAAAGAGTTGAAAGATGTGAGGCTGATAAGGCCTCAACCATCTGGCTTAAAAATGTTGGAGAGGTTGTTGTGAAAATGAGCCTTCACAAAAGAGCAATTACAACTCCATACAAAATAAAGATCTCTGGCGATACTGAGTTCAGAGTTGGCGAGGAATTAGAGATTAATGGCAAGATATTTTACATTTCAAGAATAAAATTAAACGATGGAAAGTTATTAAAAAAATTTGGTGATGTTGCCAAGGCAAAGGAGATAAAAAGGGTTTATGCAATGTTCAAGGAAAGAAGGAAAAGAAGGTCAAGGTGAAAAGGGAACATGGGGGATAGCAAAAGGGGTAAACCAATAAGACTGAGAGATTTCATTAGAGTGGAGGATTTTTACTTCTCTGTTCTGGGTTACAGAAATGAAAGATACGCTAAATGCTTTTTGAGATACGTGCCCGATGAGAAGGGGGACAGAATGAAAAATGGGAAAAAATTCAGAAAGTTAATTCATGACGAAGCAGTTAGTTATGCAATTAAGAATCAAATGAATTACTACAAGGATGGGATTTTCAAAATTCCGCTGAATGATATCGATGAGGTTTTTAAGCCTGAAGAGAGATTAAACGAGTCTTTAGAGTATGAAGAAGTGAGAAAAGTTGTGGAGTTTTTTAAAAATATTCCTTTGACGCACATGGGTGTTACAGGCTCAAGACTGATTGGATTGATAGGAGAGGAATCGGACATAGATTTTGTAATATATGGCAGGTGGTGGTTTGAGGGGAGGGAAAGGATTAGGGAAGGAATTGCAAAGAAAAAAATTTCAGAGCCTGATAAGGATACATGGGAATTTATATACAAAAAGAGAAAGGTAAACATCCCCTACAACTTGTTTCTTGCGCATGAAAAAAGGAAGTTTCATAGAGCCGTTTTAGGAGATACCTATTTTGATTTGCTGTACGTTAGAGATTATTCCGAATTAAACAGAAAAATTCCAGAAGACAAAGGAATCAAGATTGGTAGCAAAACCATACAGGCAAAGGTTGTTGATGATTCGTTTGTTTTTGATTATCCTGCGTATTATAAAATTGAGCATGAAGAAGTCGAAGCAATCTTAAGCTTTACCCACACTTACATAGGGCAAGCATTTAAAAATGAAACTATTGAAGCCAAAGGTGATCTGGAAATAATTGACGATAAAAAGTATATAGTTGTGGGGAGTAAGAGGGAAGTTGAAGATGAGTATATCGTTTCTTTGGATTTGATTGAGAAATCGGGTTTAAAGGAGGAATTTAAAAAGTGGAAGAATTAGATTGCTGTTGATGTGCTCTATCTAAGACTCGGCTAAGATAGAAACAAATTTTTATAACTCTACGTGCAATGCTTAACTTACATGAGGTGTCCAAAGTGTGGGGAGGAAGTGGATGGATTGTGTTTAAATTGCACAAATCTGAATGAGCTTGTTTGGTTGGATGATTTTATCATAACCACTTGCCCCAGATGTGGAAGTTTTAAGGTAGAAGGAAAATGGAGAGTTTTGGATTTAGAGGAGGTTGTTGATTTTCTAATTTCAAAATTGATGCGCATCCATCCCGAACTTCAAGTTAAAGAGATCATAGTAGAATACGAGCCATTTACCATCAGAGTTTTGGGTAAAATTTCAAACACCGATGTTGAAGTTGTTAAACACCCCAATCTCAAAATTATAAAGGAGACTTGTATCCGTTGTAGTAGAGAAGCAGGAGGTTATTACGAGTCAATTTTACAACTAAGAGCAGATGGAAGGGCTTTAGAGAAAGATGAGGTAGAGAGGGCGAATGAGATTATTGAAGAGGTGTTGTTGGCGGAAAAAAACAACCAAAAAGCGTTTGTTACGAAGGTTGTTGAAAGGAGGGAAGGCATAGACTACTTTTTTGGTGGAAGAGATGTTGGTAGGAAAGTTTCGAGGAAGCTTATAAACGAGTTTGGAGGAGAAATTAAAGAGAGCAAGACGATTTCTGGAAGAATGGATGGTAGGGATTTGTACAGATTCACGTACTTAGTTAGACTGCCAAGTTATAAAAATGGGGATGTTGTTAGAGAGAATGGTAAAATCTGTGTTGTTACAAATGCGAAGCTCAAAAAAGCAATGGATATCAAAACAAAGCAGACTGTGACGCTAAAGAATCCAAAGTTGGTTGTTAGAAAGAGCAGAATCAAGAAGGGCGTGGTGGTGCAGAAAGATGAATACATTGTTGAATTGATTCACCCAGACACAAACGAACTCATTTTTGCTGAAAAAACTGCAGAATTTGAGATTGGTGATGAGGTTTTTGTTGTGGAATACAACGATAAGTTTTATGCGATTCCGAGTTGGTTGATAATTAAATAATCAAAAAATGAAGGCTGCAAGGGTTCCGAAGGAAAAAGCAGAATTTGTCAGAAAACTAGCTGAGAAAAGCAAAGCCAAAGACAGAGAGAGACTTATAATTCAAAAGGGTGATTGCGTCGAGATACCCATTAAAGACGGATTTGAGAATCTGTTTTCTGAATATCAAATCGTTGAACAGAAAAACCCTGTTTTTGCTAGAAAAAGCAATCTGTATGGGGTTTTAAAGGAAAAAATCCCCAAAGAGTACCGTGAATTGATTCCAAGAAGATACAAAATAATAGGAGACATAATCTTGATTAAAATTCCAAAAAGGCTTGAAAGATTTAAAGAATTGATTGGCGACACTCTTTTGAGAATTCATACAAGGTGCAAGGCTGTTTGGGTGGATAGGGGTAAGGAAGGTATGCTTAGGAAGCCAAAGGTTGAACTAATTGCAGGAAAGGGTAGTGAAACTATACACAAAGAGAGTGGTTGCCTTTTCAAGTTGGATATTTCTAAGATTATGTACAGCTTGGGTAACCAGTATGAAAAAGTGAGGATTGTAAAAATGGTGAGTGACGATGAAGTTGTTTTGGATATGTTCGCTGGTATCGGTTACTTCTCCATTCCAATTGCTCGCCATTCAAAAGCCAAAGTTTATGCCATCGAGATAAATCCCACCTCATATCACTATCTGCTGGAGAACATAAAATTAAACAAAGTTAACAACATTGTACCAATTTTAGGAGATTCTATGCACATCACACCTGAAGGTTTTGCAGACAGAGTTATCATGGGGCATTTGTACTGTCATGAATTCTTACCCATCGCAATTAGAGCGCTTGATGGCAGAGGAATAATTCACTATCACGAATCTACGCCAGAAGCAGTATTTGATAGACCGATAAAGAGAATTAAGATGGCTGCTGAGAAAGAGGGAAAGAGGATTGAGATTTTAAGGTTTAAGAAAGTTAAGAACTACTCGCCGGGAGTTTTGCATTATGTCGTTGATGTGTATGTTTATTAAATAAAAAAATATAAATAAAAAAATGCCAGTGTTCAGCTCAACAACTCCAGCTCATCCTCGCTCAACACCTTGTTCAAATCGATAAGAACTAGCAATCCATCTGGCAATTTACCTATTCCCTTCAAAAACTTGGCATCGCTTCTCGATGTTATTATGCTTG
>Ga0180301_10001855_pt1 | contig 16562 bp, 14 predicted proteins | sample GuaBasSediGuay16_FD_121797 | JGI IMG/M metagenome (GOLD analysis project Ga0180301, IMG submission 121797) | Subseafloor sediment microbial communities from Guaymas Basin, Gulf of California, Mexico - Guay16, Core 4569-2, 12-15 cm | ecosystem: Environmental > Aquatic > Marine > Hydrothermal... | reverse complement strand
ATCAGTGTTGGAAGGCCATATCTAGTATATATACCATTTTACTTCGTAGACGTTAAGGCAGAAGCTGACTATAATGGTACCGTTAATGTACGTGTCCGTAAATGTACGGGTTCAGGCAAAAAGAGGAGGTGCTGGATAAAATCTTATACGGTACATGTAGAAGGCCATTATGGTCCATTCTCTGCCTCGTATCCAATTATATGTAGAAGAGGAATTAGAGCATTTTCTGCTAAAGCTCTTGGAACATATTATTTGAAGAACCCTGTTAAGCCTAAATATCTATCCAGCATTGCCTTTGAAGCAAAGACTGTCAGGAGAATATTGTCTGTTGAAATAGATCGGAAGACAGCTATGGATATTGCATTGGATGATCATCTTGATACACTACGAGATAGAGTCACTAGAGAGATTAAGAGAAGAGCCGAAAATAAGGTTAGATGGAGAGGAGCTGTCGTAGGCTCTACGATTCTATGGAAGAGGATTACTCCAAAGAATATAAGGATTAGATCTTCCTCGATCATAATGCTTCCACTATACATAATCCCATATAGATATAGAAGAGGAGTCTATAGATTATTCCTTAGCGGATGGGATGGCGAGACAATAGTAGCTGAAGAACCTGTGAAGCTTAGCAATAGACTACTATGGGGAGTAGGAGGAACCTTAGCCGCTGGATTACTAGGAGGTACAGCACTTACACTCTTTAATACCGAGGATCTAACAGGCATTATTGTGGGAGCCATAGCACTCGCTATTGGAGGATATAGTTCATGGTATTCCTTAAGAATGGCTACGAGGCCAGTAAGAGTTGAAGTTATTGGTGAAAAGTTTAGAGCCCTTAAAGAACTAGGAGAAACTGTAGGTAAAGTATTAAGCGTCGTTGGTTCACTAGAGGGCCTTATACAGGTTATAGGTGAAGAGGCTATTCACGAGTTTCTATCAAGAGATTAATGGGTGATTATATATGAGTAGTGTAGAGCTTCAAAGAGAAAAAGGGTTTGTATTAATCAAGTGCCCTTATTGTATTGCAGAATATAAGGTTCCTGGGACAGTCACGTACGCTACATGTCCATACTGCGGCACTACATTTAGACTTGATAAACCAGGTGCTAAGATAGAGCATTTCCTGTTTAAAATGATATTTGATAAGAATTCAGCATATAGATTAGCGAGAGATTTTGCTACACAACAAATAGGTGTGGCCGAAGATCTCTATGAAAATTCATCATTTGAATCCGCTATACTATATTATGTACCTCTATACATTTATGAAGTAAATATTAAGGCATTATGTAAGGGTGAAGAGGAAGAAACCTCTAACGAAGGAGAGGCTGAAATAGCTGTTCATGGAGGTGAAGAAATTAGCTATGTACTTGTTAAAGCAGTTGATGAAGTGCCTATTCCTCTACCAGACGACTATGGCTTTCCCGCTAGAGCTAGAATGTATTTTAAGCCAAGTATTTTAAAGGACGGTAAATACTTACAGCCGAGTAGAGATCCTATGAAACTCTTTGAGAATGTTAAAAGGCCTTGTTTACAGCAGGCTATCGAAGAAGCCAAGATCTCATGTAGTCATGGATATAGAGTTATCGATAATTCTAAGTACCATGGAATAGCCCATTACCCGTTTTGGTGGATCAAGTATAGATACCGTGGTAAAACATATAACGCACTTGTTGATGCAGCCGATGGTACAATAGTCTATCTTGAATATCCATTAAGCATGACAGGTAGGCTTTTCGGTTTAGGAGGAGGCATAGCATCGATGTTGGCGGCCGGAGGCGTAGGATCATTAATCATATGGTATGTACTTAAGGAGCCATTATTAGGTTTCATCGGAGGCCTTATAGCGGCGGTACCTGGATTCCTAGTAACAGTTTCTAAAATGATCTTTAATAAGGGTAAATATAAGTTTAAGCCAGGCGAAGAAGCATTATTCATGCCAGTACGTTAATGACGAAATAGTTTATTTAAATCCTTAATATACTTCTTTTCCTCCATAAACTATATAATGAAATAGCTGAAGCAGTAAGATCTGCTATAGAGCCGGGATTAAAGTTCATTGACTGTAGTTTTCTATCAAAATCCATAACAATATTTATCCACTCTTTACCCGCTACAATAACTTTATCCAGAATATATTTAGCAAGTTCCATAACATTTTCTGCCAGATCTAAGCCATATTTTCTAGTAATAACAGTATCTCTAGTCTTCGATAATAGATATAGATAGGTTTCAACAATTGCTCTATTCCATGCTCTATGGTAGGCAAGTCTATTACTAAGAAATTTCATTGCATCTATTGATGCCTTATAACAATTAACTACTTCACCAGCTACTATATCGGTTCTTGAACTATACTTTAAGATCCTCCATAAACTAATATTTCCTCTCAGTATTTCCTCTTGATAGCTTGGACTCCATACGTTAGGATAATAATGGGTCTCGTCAGTTACTTTAATATAACTTGGTGATGCTTTTCTAATGGCTTTATAGAACATTATAGTATCATATACTGTTGAGTACTTCTCAACTATACTACATGCCATTCTAACAAGATCATTTATATCAATCTCGTTTCTCTCACTCAACAGCTCTCCAATTGAAAGCGATAAAGGTGTTAATAGAAGTGATGAGCCTAGGCAAGTATTTCCCCCACCAGTTATCAGCATTGAATCTTTGACGATATGATATACTAAATCGCCAATCGTATACCTATTGTAGCGTTTATAATAGCCTCTGACTGCTCCACGATATAGCCAATAAGTAAACACATTACTTGTTATTATGAAGTCTTCAAACCATGTATCTTCATGGTCAACTAATCTATGTACATTACCCGGCTTAGGATAAGCAGAGACCTCCAGTCCAATGCCGGACGATAATAACATAATGCAATATCCAAGTCTATGCATTACCCTGCACCAATCAATAATATGTAATAGATAATCATAAAGCTTATTTAGACTATGTAGCGAAACTAGAATATTGATGATGAGGCTTAGTAGGGGGCTAAAGCCTTAGAAGTTCATGGCCGGAAGCGCCCTGCTGAACTTTTCAAATGCGACGCTTCATGATAATTCTTATATTTTATATGAGCCCATTTCATTATATTGGATGAAGAGAAAGGGAGTCTCTGATCTTAGTCGCTGGTGATGAATGCCGGAGACAGATTTTCATAAACTAATTCATTTTTATTAGTACACCATGATTAGTAAGATCAATGAATCATGAATAAGTTTTAGAGCTTTGCTTAATACCTTAACTATTAAAATGTAATTCTTATGGGGAATGTATTTTGAAAAAGGACTTACTCGAGAATAAGGTTGAAAAAGTGGTTATAGTTACTATAAGAGGTAAGGACAATTATTTGAGATGGACCCTTGTGCAATGGTTTATGGAGATTAAGGATATTGTTGAAAACGAGTATGGTATTAGACTTAAGCTTAAAGTCATTGATTCTGATGAAGATTATCCAGTTATAATGCATGGAGATAGGGTCGTTTTTGAAGGATTACCGGGTGAAGAAGGATATTTTATCGAGATTCTTAAGAAGATTGTTGAGGATGAATTATATGGTGAGTAATTATTTTGTTTAGGTTTCTTGAAGGTGAGCCTCTACTTTATAATGGGTGGATATGGATTGTTAAGGGAGTACAACATCCAGACGGATATGTAGTTGCTTATCCAAGATATTGCGTTGAATGTATTCCTCCAAGGAAGCTATTTAGGATGGAGTCTCTTCGTAAAATAAAGTATTATAGATGGGATTGTATAGGCCTAGAACTTCCAGTTGTACCTAAGAAAGATGTAAAACCCTTTTTTATTAAGTCAAGAAGTAGGGTTATGGAGTTTATGGATTTAATAATTGATTTATCTGGTATTGATCGTGATGATGTATTATTGACTGGCAGTCTCTTGATAGGATATGATCCTATTTATTCAGATATCGATCTTGTATTTTATGGAGAAAGTATTGTTAATAGAGTATATGACGTTTTAAGATATTTACGTGAATCAGGAGTAACATCATCACTTGGCCCATCTGGTTTACTTATTGAATATGATAAACATAGGGATCTATCCTTCGATCAATATATCATGCTTAGAAGGAATAGTTTGCTACAGGGCTATTATATGAAGAAATATAGATATACTATTAGATTGGTGCCATATGATCATGGCTATAATGAATGTATTGATCGTGTAGTTTGGAGTGATTATAGGGATTTAACTATTAAGGTAATAGAGCCCATTAAGCCGTACACTACGCCAGCTCTATATAGGGTTAAAATAATTGATTCATCATTGGACAAGGACTTAGCGTATATGGTGAGTTTTCGAATAAGATATACTGAATTAGATACGGGTGTATTACTGCATGGTGTATTCAGAATTGAAAAACATTTGAGGGATGAAAATTATTATATCATACCAGATCATTCTTCCGTAAAGATATTTGGCTATAGTTCATAATTCTACATTGGTATTACCTGTGGTATTTCCATATATAGAATAGATAGACCCCTATTATCAATATTATAATTATGATAATTCTTAGCTGATCTCCACTGGAAGTTAAAGGAAATATTGATTTCGATATGGAGATTTTAAGATGAAATGACTATTTCATGCAAACTATGTCTTATCTAATTATAGATATGTCCTTATCAATAACAATATTAACAGGTTCGCCTATATCATAAGCACCTAGTTCCTTAAAACTAACAGCGATCCTTAAAACATAATCTCTACATTTAATAACTAGAATTCCATAATTCCTTCTAAATAATTTATCAATGACAAGACAGTGATTGCCGTCTTTGCTTATACTTATTTTATGCATAGGTATAATTGCTTTAGCCTTAAAATTACAGCTTATCCCGGCATTGTCCCATGGGTAAACGTATTCTCCATCAACAATACATACATCAACTATATTATGTCCAAATACAAATGCAGAGGTAATCTCTCTTGGTCTCTCATAGATGGTTAATGGATCGCCATATTCTATAATCTTACCACTATAGAGTATCGCTAGATAATCTGCAAGCTCTAATGCTTCGTCCTGATCATGAGTTACGTAGATAAATGTTATACCAAGTCTCCTCTGCAAAGCCTTTAACTCAATTCTAAGTTCTTCGCGGAGAGCAAGATCGAGGTTGCTTAAAGGCTCGTCAAGCAACAATATCTTAGGCTTCAATACCAAGGCTCTAGCCAGTGAAACTCTTTGCTGCTCACCACCACTCAATTGATCGGGATACTTACCCCTTAAGTGACCTATATGTAAAAGCTCCATAGCCCATTCAATTCTTTCCTTTATTTCTGCAGAACTATATCCAAAAGCTTCTAATCCAAAGCCTATGTTCTCCTCAACCGTTAAATGGGGAAAGAGGCTTGGCGTTTGGAAAACCATTGATACACTGCGATCCCATGGCGGTAACTCAGTAACATCTACATCGTTAATATATATTCTTCCTTGATCCGGTTTCTCAAGTCCAGCTATTAGTCTAAGTAAAGTTGTCTTACCACTACCGCTTGGGCCCAATATGACTGTTATTTTACCTAATGGTATATTTATTGAGACATTATCAAGAGCTATTACATCACCATATTTCTTAACTATATTCTTCAAACTAATCATTATAGCCACCTCTCCATTTTCCTCGACAATAATGCTAGTATTGAACCTGTTAGTATTAGGAGTATTAGTGCCGATGCTGCTGATGCCTGCCAATCTCTTAAAGCACGGTATTTATAGATTGCAACTCCTAATGTAGTTGTCTCTGGCACATGTATGAAGAATGTTGAACTAAATTCTCCAAGGCTAACTACAAGCGCTAATGATATCGCTACTAGATATGATGGCTTGGAAAGAGGAATTAATACTCTAAGATAAAGTGAGGCTCCTTTACAGCCAAGTACTTTTGCAGCATCAATAATATTTCTAGAGATTCTTGAAAATCCTAATCTAAGGACCCGCGTTGTTAATGGTAATGAGGCTAATGTATGTGCTATTATTATTAACATATAGTTTGGTAGAATACTTCCATAAGCTCTAACTAAGCCTAAAGCAATAGTTAATGGACTTATTGCAAGTATTGATACATATAATATATCAGTTATCTTAGAACCTGATACTACTATAATTGTTGATATAACCATAGACAATAATGCAACCATAAATGCATAATAAAATGTATTCACATAAATGAAGTGAGTAGGAATACCAAGTGCCTGATCATAAGCTATATTAAATATTCTAAAGAAGCCTTCTAGACCATAAGTTTTTGCTAATGGATTATAGAATGAATAATATGCTATAGATAATAATGGTGAATACAAGTAAAACGTGATTACTGTAAGATATATGCCTAGTAATATCTTAAACTTCTTTGATACTCTAAGTCTATAATGTCTATAGCCTATTGGGGCCGTAAACGTTTTACCATGTAGTACAATAAATAAGGCTACAAATGCAAGTAAGAATAAATATTGAGTAAATGCTATTGCAGCTGCTTTATGCTTATCGATAAATATCTTGTAATAGTAATATATGTAGACCTCTAAAGTAGAGTATTTTACACCTCCAAGGCTAAGAGGTATTGCAAAACTTGTAAAGCAATATATGAATGTAAGAATAAATGAAGAGAATAGAGCAGGTAGGATATAGGGTATAATTATTTTCCTGAAAATAAAGAATAATCTACCACGGGAAAACATTGTAATAGAATCAATTAAGTTCTTGGGAATTGATACAAGAGCGGCATAAACCATATTCAGTGATAAAGGTATATTATAGAATACATGAGCTGCAATAACAGCCCAAAATCCTTCACCAAATACTATGAAACCCGGATAAATAGATGTAAGTATCCCTCGTGATCCATATAATGCTGTAAATCCCATAACAACAACCATTGGAGGAGCCATGAATGGTATAATAGTCAATGCGCGATAAATGTTTGCTCCACGGAATCCAAGTATTAAGAGAGAAAAAGCAGCTATTAATCCAAATAGCACTGATAATATTGAGCTTGTAAATGCTTGTACAAATGTAAATTTTATGGCATACTGTATACTCTTTCTGCTAAGAATATATTGTATATTGGATAGAGTAAAGCCTCTCTCTTCACTTATGAAAGCATCACATAAACCCAATAATACCGGATAATAGAGCATCACTGTTATCAATACTAGGATCAGTAGATATCTTGATCTCACTTGCAAACTTGTGATCATTTTTCTTCCCTAGACATCTACTATGAACTATTTACAATGTATTCTTAATATATAAATCCATAAATCATACATGAATACCTATAATAGCTAATTATTCTTCTCTAAATTTCTTAATACCTTCTACAATAAATATGAAAATAGCTATGATGGCGACAATTATTGTTACGAACCCATCGGCATTAATACCTTTAAGAAATACAATGTATAATTCACCCATTAATACACCAATAAATAATCCTGCATAGACAAAGCTCAAAGCAATATATTTTCTTCTCAATAAAATATAGCCATTGAAATCAATGACTTTATTAACAATATATCCAGTCTCCACCTTCTTCACTAAGCCTAACTTGATAAGCCTTTTAACTGCATAATGGGCTGTACTAACAGGTAACTTTAGCTCTCTAGCTATTTCTCTAATACCTACAGGCTCGGCCTTAGAAACTATATAGACATATACTTTCCTTATACTTCCCTCAAGTCCATCATTTTTCAAAACAGCACCATTCTTACGTATTCATATTTATTTTATTTCGTTGTTAACTTATAAGCTAAAAACATGTTCAATAGTCTGTACAATATTGTTCAGTGTCTTCATATTTAAGTATAGGATTATAAAGATCTAGATGGTGAATGATATTGAGTGTAAGTAGAAGAAGCTTCTCAATACTCATCATATTAGCTTTGTTAATCGGTTTACTCATTCCCGTGCTAGTACAGTACTATAGCCAACCATTTGAGGAATTTGTAGGAAATACTACTCTAAGCCCTACCGTATCCATATCAAGCCCGTATAAAATGAATACAATGTTAACTAAGGTAGACCAAATAGGGCGATGGATACCTATAGGATTCAGATCATATATGGATCTAATTAATTATCTAGATAGTAAGAAGATACTAGCAGAACTAAAAAGTATCCAGCAATCCGAGCTCACCAAGATATTCTGAAACTAATATTCAAGTTAAAGGAGTTGATAAGCCGGATATAGCTAAGACAAATGGATGGCTAATAGCCATTGCTAGTGAGACAGTTGTTTATCTAGTTGATCCCATGAGTATGATAGCGCTAGGCAAATTAGAATTTAATGATTCAATTAGAGGCTTATTCCTCAATAATGATAGCCTAATAGTTATTACGTGCTTTAAGGGAGGAAAATACTTTGTTGTCCTTAGTGATACAGAGATTAAACAAATATATTACGATGACACATATAAAACAGAAATTTTCGTATATAATATTAGTGATCCATATAATCCCGATCTAATGATCCATTTGAATGTATCAGGAGATTATAAGTCATCTAGATTGCTAAATGGAACACTTTACATTATCTCACAATTCCCATTAAATAGTATAGAAAATGGATATATAATTCCTGGCATCAACAACATAATACCTATATCGCCTCACGCAATAGTACCTGTAGACTATGATCCTTCACAATATACCATTGTATTAGCAGTAGATCTAGATACAGGAGAATATAATGCTTTATCATTTATGACAGGCTCGGCTAGTTGGATCTATATTTCTCTCAATAGACTTTATGTTGTACATACAGAGGTACCTCAAAGATGGGGAGGCTATCCATTACTACTAGAAACGCAATTAAACTATTGCCAGAGAATGTATCAGAAAACATGAAAGTGTACTTAGAACAAAAGCAATATAGGAAAGCATATAATTTCTTCATCGATTATCTCTCGAGTCTCGATAAATTAGACATAATTAGTATTGTGAATAATATTTCATTGGCCTTTAATAAAAAACCATTGTCTACAAAATCTATATTCCATGTAATAAGAGTTAACGGTACTAGCCTATCCTACGAAGGCAACTTTACGGTTCTAGGAAGAGTACTTGATCAATTTTCAATGGAGCAATTAGACAATGAGCATTTCATAGTAGCTACTATGTATGATAACTACACCTATAAAGTCAGTTATTATATAGTTCCTCGCTATGCTCCTCAAACTAAGAGGGCTTGTATAATAATATGTAATAATGGAACATGTAATGAGACAATGATTTATGTAAATAAGTCTGTAACTCCTGGTGTGAGAAAGGTCTATATACGTATTGACCTTGTAAGAAGATATAGGGATAACCGAGTATACATTATTAATCTTAAGAATATGAGTATTGTAGGAAAATTAGTAGGTCTTGCCAATAATGAGAGGATCTATTCAGCAAGGCTATTGAATAATATATTCTATCTTGTAACTTTCAGAACCATAGATCCCCTCTACGCAATAGATGTAAGTAATCCTGAAGAACCAAAGATTATCGGATTCCTTAAAATACCCGGATTTAGTGAATGCCTCCATCCACTAGGCAGCGATCTATTATTAGGTGTTGGTATAGAAGGTGATTACTTAAAAATAAGTCTATTAAATATAAGTGATCCACAGCAAATAAAAGAGATTTCATTAATAAAGATCAGGTTCTCATGGTCTCCACTACTATATGATCATCATGCAACAACTATTGGTCCGCTGTACAAGTATATACATACCAATTAGTTTAGAATATATACTATACCGTTGGAGTAATAACGATCACTTATGAGAATAATAGTCTCAGTGTCATAAAGTTATTAGAGCATTCAAGAGCTACTAGAACATTGTTTATCGACAATAGAGTGTTTACCGTATCAGAAAGCTTAGTAAAGGCGTATCAATTGCCAGAACTTAATGAAACAGGTGAAGTTATTTTATCTTAAAATATTTTTCTTAATTTTATTAAATTTCCATATTCTTTTATATAGAGCCTACTTAATCAGTAACCATTATGTCTACCCACTCATCTAGCCAGTTTTCTAAATTAGTTGCTATTTCGTCAATACTTATGTATTTATTAACAATTTTTACATTACTCATATTGATAGCATAATCATATGCCTCTGGCAGTTCAACATTCTTATTAGCTGGGTACATCCAATTGTTTAGTGGAATATATTGTTGTACTTCAACGCTTAAGAACCAATCTATAAATTTCTTAGCAGCTTCTCTGTGAGGAGCATTTTTAACTAATGCAATGCCTTCTATTTGTAGCCATCCGTAAAGTTTACCATTATATTTAACTAATGCTGCTCCATACCTAGTACTATTGTAGAAGTACATGGAGTATGCTGGGTCGGTACCATAGCTTACGACAATATGATATTCTTCTTCAAAGAATCTATCATAGGCTTCACTCCATCCCTTTTCAACCTTAGGCTTAACAGTACTCCACCATTCCTTCCAATCTTTTCCAAGAATCTTAGTGTAAACCGTTATCTCATATAATAGGAAGTTGAGTCCTGTACTACTGGTCCTTGGATCCTCGACTATAAGTGTTGATGCTAAGTCAGGATTGTAGAATGATTCGAATGTAATGTTCTCCATAACATCATCACCAATATATTCTCTATCATAGACGAATGCTATCAGCCCATAATCAAATGGTATAGCATAATGCTGTGGATCAAATGACTCTATGAGCCATGATGGGATTTCATCAATATTTGATGGAGTATATGGTTCTAGAGCTTCTCTCTCCTTAGCTTTTATTAAATTAATAGCATCAACGCCTATAATTACATCAGCCCTTACATTACCAGATTCATATTCTTCAATAACCTTAGCAACAGCTTCACCAGCACTGCCAAACTTCACAACCTCTACTTCTATACCAGTCCTTCTCTCAAATTCATTAAACACTTTATCGTATATCATTTCAGGATCTTCTCCCCATGCTAACAAGCTATCATACGTATATATCACTACCTTTTCCTCAACTGCTGGTGAAGAAGTAGTTGGTGAGCTTGTCGTTGGAGTAGTTTCTGATGGCGTTTCCGTTGTCTTTGTTTCTTCGGGACTTAAGGATATCCTATATACAATACCATAATATGCTACAGACACTATAATCGCCGCCAATATAATTAATGCTATGTATAGGTGGAATCTAGCCAATATTATCACCTAATTATGTATGTATTAATACACCCATAATAATATGTACTGTAATAGATTAATAATGGACTTATCAATTATTTGATTATATACAATAATATACCGGTATATAACAGATATAGATAGAGGTGTTCATAATAATAGTACTTGATAAATACTATTTAAAAGATATCTTTGGAAACATACATGTAGTTATAGGTAATAGACATCCCACAAGTGGTTACATATCATATGTTAAATATATTCCAATTAATAAAAAGAGTATATGGTACAAGAATGGCATCTACTATCAAAGAATGGTGAAACAGTATCTTCCAGAGGAAGTTCATAAATCCTACATTAATAAAATTCCTGATCCCTGGTCAGACTCTCTAATTCCATTTGCACCTAAATCGATTATTAACGAGATTTATGATCCAGTTAATAGACTACATGAAATCATAAATAAGCCTCAGGACATTCTCGAAGAAGAAGTACTTGAATTAGCTAAATGGATTAGGAGTCAAGCTAATATACAATGGAATTGTATTGGAGTCACAGGTTCTATTCTACCAGGAATACATAATCCACTAATAAGTGATATAGATTTAATTATCTATGGAAGCATATGTGGATGGAAAGTTATTGAAGCCCTCAACTATGAAGATAAAGTTGTGAAGAAGTTTAGTAGTTCTAGGCTACTTGAATGGAGTAACAGATTATCGAAACGATATGGCATACCAATAAGGCATGCCATAGCACTATATAGGCTCTGGAGAAGAGGTATTCTTTATACAGGAAGAGAGTTTTCCATAGCATATTCTAGTGATAAGCCCAAAAGCTTCTGTGGAGACAAGTGGTTAACGATCGGCTTTGGAAGAATAAAGGCCTATGTGACCCCATCATTACATTCTTTAGATTATCCCGTCGAATCACATATAGAAAAATATAGTGTCATAGAACAAACAGTAACTAGTAATGTAGACATTTCCATAGCTTTATCTTATGAGACATTTTTCATGCCAGCTTTAATTGAAGAGGGATGGAGGATCATTGATGGAATAATACAGTATAATCCATATCAGGGAGTAGGGAGAATAGTTGTCGGAGTTAAAGAAAGACTAGGTTATATAATCAAAAACTAGAGATTAATTATAGAGAAGAACCGCAAGAGTTTCTGGTAGAACGCTGATACCATAAGATGAAGTGGACTATAGAAAACCTGGGAACTGTGTTAAAACACCATATTCTTATGCATTGCATATTTATATGTAAGGTAGAGTTGAGAATAATATTGCACGTTTAAATGTTGCAAAAATATTATATTTATCCGATCTAAAAGCCCAAGGATTATAAACGAGTTTACGAAGGCTTTGAAAAGTTATGTAGAACTGTGGAAACATGATATAGAACTCTATGATAAAGTATTAAGTGCTTCGAAAACAGGTAATAGTGATCACAACTAATTCTCCCATTAGTACTATATAATATTTAAGAACTATTTAAGCTATCACCTATTTTTATGAAAATATTAGACCATAATTAATATGTATTAGATCTTATTATTCGATTATGAATGCTTGTTCCTCTACAAGACTCCGTTAAGAATTATTAGAGTATTTCTATGATTACCTTTATTTTTGAGGAGATGCTAGTATAAAGTACATGGTGTAGTAATTGAGAGTACTGTTGACTTTGCCTCCAGGTATACATAGACTTGAAATATACCGTGTTATGGGTATGAAGGCACCACCATTGGGGTTAGCCTATATTGCTGCTGTCTTGGAAAAATTTGGTCATAAGGTTAAGATAATAGATACACCAACGCTTGAAATAGACTCTCGTGAATGGATTAATGAAGTTAAATCATGGAAACCTGATGTAGTAGGTATTTCTATACTTACGCCTACAGCACCTAAAGGGTATATGGCAGCTAAACTCGCTAAGGAGGAATTAGGCGAAGACACTATAGTAATTGCTGGAGGCCCTCATACAACATATATGTATGCTGAAGCCCTCAATAATAATATGGATATTGTTGTCAGGGGAGAAGGAGAGTATACTACACTAGAACTCGTCAATGCTTTAGAAAAACATGGACTGAATAAAGGCGTTCTAACAAAGATTAAGGGTATAGCATTTAAGGACGATAATGGCGAAGTAATTGTAACTTCTAGTAGACCTTTCATAGAAGATCTCGACGAACTACCGTGGCCTGCAAGACACTTATTGCCAATGGACAAATACACATTATTTGGTAAACCCATAAAAGTCGCACATGTCATGGCTAGTAGGGGATGTCCTTACGGTTGTATGTTTTGTATAACAAGCTACTACTGGGGACGTAGGCTGAGATTTCGTTCACCTAAAAACGTTGCTGATGAAATAGAATTCCTAGTAGAAAAATATGGTGCAAAACAAATAGCTTTTACAGATGATGAGCTCACAATTAATAGAAAATTCGTATATGATTTAATAGGAGAGCTTAATAAGAGAAAACTAGATATAATCTTTGCATGCGGCTCTAGGGTTGACCATGTAGACCGGAAACTACTTGAATACTTGTATAGGAATGGATGTGTCGCGCTTTACTTCGGCGTTGAATCAGCTAGTCAGGAAACACTAAACTACATAGGCAAGAAGATAACATTAGAACAAGTAGAGAAAGTATTCAAATGGATTAAGGAACTCAAAGGATTTGCTGTAGCCACATTCATACTAGGATTTCCCTGGGAAACACTAGATGATATGAAGAAGACAGTAGACTTCGCCTTAAAAATAGACCCAGATTATGCTCAGTTCACAGTACTTACACCTTACCCAGGAACACCTATGTATAACTATGCCCTAAGATATAACCTCATAGAAGATTGGAACTGGGAGCATTATACGACACTAAGGCCCGTTATGAAAGGATTCCACTTCACATGCAATCAATTAAAGAAAATGCTAAGATATGCTTATCGCAAATTCTATCTAAGGTCAAAGTTCATAGTTAGAGAATTGAAGGCTGGAAGACTTAAAGATCTAATGGGGATCCTTACTAAAGAACTATTCTCTCTAGTAAAAGAAGTATTAACTTATAGGTTAAGGTGAAAATCGTTGAGTAGAGAATTTCTAAAGGATAGCAATAATAGCAGGGGTGGTATCGGAGCATTATTAGCAGGTCTCAGGCTCTTATTCAATAACCCTATTACGAGATTATTGTTAAGGACAGCATCTATTGAAGTAGAATGCATTTATAGTAATAGATCTATTAAGGCTCCAATAATATACCATGCATTATCAAAGTATGCTGGTGAAAAGCCATTAACATGTCCGATTACAACAAGGCTTTTTAGAGTATTAATAAATGATATTATTAGCCTTGGAATAAAGCTTCTAAAGGGAAGAGAAGAGGAAGTAATAGAGGCACTTAAAGATCCTGCTCTTCGTCGAGGAGTAACACTAGTATTAAAGGGTCTAGGTTTATATGGAGTTACAGTACCACAAAAGCTCCCTGCACCATTCCTAATAGTATGGAATTTCACTAACATGTGTAATCTTAGATGTAAGCATTGCTACCAGAGGGCTAGTAGGCCATTACCGGATGAGCTTAGCTTAAAAGAGAAGCTTATGGTAGTGGACCAGTTGGATAGAGCTGATCTAGCGGCAGTAGCTCTAAGTGGTGGCGAGCCTACAATACATCCACACTTCTATACAATATTACATGAGATAGCTTCAAGAGGAATGTATGCTGCTGTAGCAACTAATGGATGGGTTTTCGCTGACATGGAAAAGCTTATAAAAGCTAAGAAGCTTGGCTTAAGATACGTTGAGGTATCCATTGATAGCGCTAATCCTAAAAAACATGACTGGTTTAGAGGAGTAAATGGGTCTTGGAATAGAGCGGTAAAGGCTCTAGAAAATGCAGTAAGACTTGGCTTAAACCATGCTATGGCTGTAACGATAACTAGGGTAAACCTAGGTGAAGTAGAAGACATACTAGACTTAGCTGAATCAATAGGTGCTAAGAGAGTAGTATTCTTCAACTTTGTTCCTACTGGAAGAGCAAAGGAAAATCTATGGCTTGACCTAGATCCCTTTGAAAGAGAAGAGTTCTTAAGAACCATATATAAGGAGATGAGAAAGCGCAAACTAGAAATAATATGTACTTCTCCACAATATGGAAGAGTAGCATTACAGCTAAGTAGTGGAAGAGAAGTTGCTCCTACACACTTCTACGTTGGCGGTGATCCTATAGTAAGGGCTTTAGCGGAATTTATAGGAGGATGTGGAGCTGGAAGAATATATGCTGGGATACAACCAGATGGAACACTAATACCATGTGTATTCATGCCTATACCCGTAGGTAATTTAAGAGAGGAAAGCTTTTGGAAAATATGGACTACATCACCATTAATGAAATCACTTAGGGACCGAGGAAAACTTCAAGGATACTGTAATAGATGCCCTTATAGAAATATATGTGGCGGTTGTAGAGCAAGAGCTTATGGATACTTCGGAGATCCACTGGCACCTGATCCAGGATGCATATATAATGCAAAGTATTGGATAAACTTAGTAAAAGAATACTTTGTAGGACGAGAAAAAGTTTACATAAAAGAACAATTAGCTTTACATCTAAGTGAATATTAGCATCTTTACTTTCTGACAGTTTTTAATAGCCATCTGGATTTGAGTTAACATTATCTCCGTTGAAAGATAACTAATTAATTTTCTTAGAGTAAGAGTAAAGATAAAGGTTATAGCATTTCTATATAAAAGACTTTTACACTCATGGTAATATGCTTAGTATAGTCTTGTAAAAGAGGTATATTAGAATAATAGCGATACTATTATACTCTCATTTTAGTATTTTATTTTACACTTATACTGTATAAGTTTTGAAGTAAGACATTAAAGAGATGCCGAACAGTGCTTATAGCGATAGAGCACCCCTAGCATATAACTGTGCAGTTTCAAGGCTTGTCATGGAGTTATCTATGTATTAAGGAAATTATTAACTATGCTAGTTTATCAACAAAGTATATCGAGTAGGAATAGCCATTAAGTCTTTTTATAAAAGGTTCTACAATACATGGTTAATGGAAGATGGAGCTTCAATATTGATCATACTTTGTAGTCTAGGGAAACATTATTTTTTAATTTCTTTCATTAAATCCTTTAATCTCAAGTAAAGCCTTATTGATTCTAGAAAATAAGGGATTACCGGAATATATATTGCGACAACTATAAATAATGGGGGTTTAGAAAGAAGTGAAAATACAGTAGAAAATACAGCCATTGAAACACCATATACAAGCATTCTAGGTATAAAAATACCTCTTAATACAATGTATTCATTTAATTCTGCAGGAAGCTCCTTTACAGCATAATATCTT
>Ga0180301_10001854_pt1 | contig 16574 bp, 18 predicted proteins | sample GuaBasSediGuay16_FD_121797 | JGI IMG/M metagenome (GOLD analysis project Ga0180301, IMG submission 121797) | Subseafloor sediment microbial communities from Guaymas Basin, Gulf of California, Mexico - Guay16, Core 4569-2, 12-15 cm | ecosystem: Environmental > Aquatic > Marine > Hydrothermal... | reverse complement strand
TTCCCTTGTCTGGGAGTCTAGTTCTGGCTCCTGAAGAAGAGAGCTTCAGAAAGGCAATAGAAAAACTTACGTACTTTCAATTCCCTTGTCTGGGAGTCTAGTTCTGGCTCGAGGAAATAAACAATATACAGAAAGAGCGTGGCCTAAACGAGAACTTTCAATTCCCTTGTCTGGGAGTCTAGTTCTGGCTCCTTCTTTGGAAGATAGTACTGCATACGCTTGTAGAGATCTTTCAATTCCCTTGTCTGGGAGTCTAGTTCTGGCTCCGAGGCTCTTTTCGAGCCCCTTGTCCCGATACTCAAATTCTGATAGAGTTGATTTCGAACATCTATAATTTGCTACTGGGTATTTAAATATGTTCTCGAATAGATTTCATTGAAGTGAAACTTAGTCGCACTTCTGTGCAAATCGTATTTATGTTTTTCTTTTTTGTGTTTCTTCTCTTTTCATATATTTGCTATAGTTTCTCGTTTATGTGAGAAATTTATTCCGACTGCTTATCTATTTTTTTGGGATGTTTTTTCTCAATGATAAGAAATGTTGTATCTTGTCGTTGTTTCGTTATTTTGTGATTGTTTTCTTGAAGGATATGTTTTTTACAAGTCCTTTACCTTCTCTAGGATCATTGCCGAGGTGGGCGATTTTTGCTGCAAATGCTACTAGGGTTGAGATTTTTTCATCTAGGAGGAGTTTGCCTTTTTTCATTAGGTATTTATTTTTTGCTATTTTTGTCAAGGTATAGTGTGTTTCTCTAACTATATAGCCACTTAGGACTTCCTTTGAATTGAGGCCTAGTCTAGCAAATGTGGGGTTTAGGAGAGCTTCTAAGGATGGTGTTGGTGGGTAGTGAAATAGAGCGTTTTCCCATACGATGTATTTTGTTTTATGATTTTTCTCGTACCATTTTAAGAGGTCGTTAAATTTGTAGAATATGTTTTCGGAGAGTAGTGTATTGCCGTTGAACAAGAGCTCTGGTCCTTTCGGGGTTAGAATATAGGCTCTTGGAATACGTAGTGCTATTAGAATGCCTGCTAAATCGAATATATCTAGTGGTTCTAGTATCTTCACGCATTCATGATCAAAAAGTATTTTGCCACTATCTAAAGCTTGTGTGATGTTTCTCAGTGATTTTATGCGTGATGCTACGAATTCTCGAAGTCTTTTCTCGGCTCTTTTGGGGTTTATGGAGTCTGTAAGGATTATACTGATTAGCAAAATAAGTCCCCGAAAAATGATTGATGGTTTTATTGTATTAGTTTCTTTAAGTCTTTGAGAAATTCTTTTAAAGGCTTTAGCCAGGGTGAGGGGTTCTGTAGGCTTTTCACAATATCTTCTATTTTGTTATTGTTCTTCATTTTTTCATAATTAAATAGGTATCCTCTGGATTCTTCTCCTAATAATCTGGTCATTCCGTATCCTCTCGTTTTATGGCCACCTAGTAAGATTCCATGTGTCATCCAGAGCTCAAGTATGTTAACAATGATTTTTAATGGTATTTTGTAAAGGTCTTCGGCGCCGCGATATAAGTGGAGGGGGTTATCATATATTAGTATTGCCCGGAATTTTACGCCGGGGCTCAGAGAATATACTTGAAATAGATATTTCTCATGTATTGTTCGGGTCTTTTTATCTATCTTTATTCCTGGTTTTATGAAGAGGGCGTAATCACTTACTGGTTCTGCGTCAGTTAATTTTATTCTAGCTCGATAGAACTTCGAACCAAATAGGTTACATACAGGGCATCTCAATGCTAACTCATTAATCTCCTCTGAACTACCAGCTTTGTTTTCATGATCTCTCTCATGATCCTTTATGATTTCTTCACGATTTGGAAAATTAAGGCTTTTCATTAATAATTCAGCGTATTTTCTCAGAATACCTTTCAGTGTTGTTCTCGGAATTATTGGTTTATACTCGTTATTGATGCTTACTTGGAATATTGGTAATGTGAGGTCTCCCTCAGCTCTTTCCCCACCCACGTGGAGTGGCCCCTCATTTACAAAGATTAGTTCCAGGTAAAGCCTTGACCTAAGATCGTAGATTAGTTCGATCATTCTTATATCACCTCTTTCGTCGTAACTACTTTAAACCAGTTAAATCCAATCGAAGAAAGTTCGTCCAGACCCGTTAACTCAATAAATACTAGAGCTTGTTCTGGATCTGGGGAATGTACTTCATAGACATGAATACTACCGGGAGCTCCAGCATAGTACCTCGGAATTGGTCCAGAACCGTTAGAAGATGTGCCCCATCCGCTAATCTTCGTTAATGAACCCATGACGAATGGAACTTTCCCCTCGTTTGTTTGAACTTTTCTAATGTTTAGTTCTGCTTCCTGGATCGTTGATACGTGGTTTTTCAAATCCTGGGGAGGATATTTAATATTCTCGATATAAGGTCTAGAATTTTGTCCATCAATGATTTCTAAAGTAGGTGATAACGCTTTCAATACATACACGGACGATCTGGCAATTTCTTTGGCTCTTTCATCAATTTTCCTTTCGATTTCCTTTTCTTTAAGCTCCATAATTGCCCTACCAAAGCCTCTGGAACGTCCCCTACCGAGGAATATTTCTAATTTATCGCCCGTATTCAATTTATCCATGAGTCTCCCTAATAGATCTGCTGGATCAAATATAGTAGTAGTGAATTCTAGTCCAGCGGGCAGAAGTTCGTAGGAAAACAGCATTCCCTTCTCTGCAGTATAGTATTTCTTATTAATTGCTGTACTTTCATGACGTGATGTATATATGTCCACCTTCTTGATTTTTCTGTTATGGAGAATGACCAGTTCGCCATGCAAGGATTTTGGATAACCTTCTCTCACGGGAGGAATACTTTTAGCGATTTCATCTATGCTTATTATGCTAGTCAATTCATCCACGGTAATTCCCACAAAAAGACTTTCTTCTCCCGTTTCTTTAATTTTCTTAACATACACAAATGGACTGGCGGGCTCCGCTTCTTTTCCATCAATAACTGGATACGCGGGGCGTATTCTTAATAATGGATTTATAATTTCATCAATTAATGCGTCACATTCCTCTCTTTTTCCTCTATTGGATAAACAAGATGCCTTTTTTATTCCGTATTTTATGCTTATTTCTCGTGCCAAACTATCTATTAGAGCCCCCTTAATACTCCTGGATGGAATATTCAGAGGCTTAGTTAATACTTCGAAGATATTCCTCCTATGTCTCCTTGTCAATATCGTAGGAGAACATAGCCTTATCTTAACCTCATATAGCTTAGGCAATAATACCCGCCTCCTTTAGAAGTTTTGACACGGAAGTATCGGGAATTTTTCCCTTGACACATTCGATCCTCTCTACCCTTAGTAATCCTCCCCTACCAAGTCCGTTATACGCTAATTCTAGAAGAGAAAGAAGAAGGAGATCTACTTCCTTTTCAGATAGTTCTAGAGCGTCTATTTCAAAGCTTATTCTGGCGCGTATTGGTAAGTTTTCTTCTGTGAATAATGCACCTTCCTCCACTATGTTCTTTTTCCTGTTAATTCTGATGCGTGTCCTTCTAATAAGATGCATAGGTTCTATTCTTGCATCACTAACGATTATTTTCCCAGTAGTAGGTGCATTAGGGGCACCAAATAACTTAGAGACATCATCATTCTCACTACTAAGAACATCAGGTTTTATCTCTGGGACTGCGTAAAGATCAAGAATCCATGCTACTCTTATAGATGCTGACCTTAGGGCACCCTTTATTGTGCTTCCTGGAATAATTATTACATCACTAAAACGGCCGTTTGAATCGTAATACAATGTCCTGTAGAAGGGTACCTCAACACCAAATTCTACAGGCCGACCCATACCCACCGTAAGTAAGTTAAGTGTCTCAGCGGTAACTCTTATCTTAAAAGAATAAGAATTCATATAGTTCCTCCTCCTAGTAGATCGATGAGGAAAATCATATCAATAAGGGGTAAACATAATTTTGTCATGTCCTCAGACACGTCTCTGGCAACTTCTATAATCATTTCATAATATCTCTTGCCTTGCTGTACTCCCCTTCTAGCAGATTCTCTGAGAGTATATATTGCAGCCGTAGGAATAGATATCTCTCTATCAGTTTGTGCAACACTTAAAACCTTGAGAAGATGACGTCTAGGCTCCTTCAGGTTTTCTATACCTTCTCGTCTTTTGCGAGCATCAAAGTAAAACCTAACATACCTACGAATTAACTGCTTAATGCCCTCTATTCTCTCTCTATAATTCTGTCCAAAAGTTATGTCAAATAATTTTTCTAAGAGATCGTATATTCTCGGTTTCCCGGAGAGAATATAAGGTTGGGCGCTAAGTCTTTCTTTAGAAATTTTTTGAAGGAATGTTCTTGCTGATTCGCTCGTAAATACTAATGACTTAGATACTAGGAAAGCTAGAGCACCACCAGATCCGAATTTTCTGCCACGATCTTTCGCCGTGTTGAGGAGGCTCATGGCAGTTTCTATTAATGACCAAATAGGAGCCTTGGGTTTTCCCGCAATAATTCCTAAAGAGAGAGTGGGCGAGAGCTTTTGGTGGTAGCCAAGTTCCTTATGGAATGTCTCCATCACTATTAGTGCAAATGGTAGCGAAATATATGCAGGGAGAATAATAAATATGTCATCCCCGCCCATAAAGATTGTTCCTAGATATACTCTTTCGATCCATTCTCTGGCATCCATAGAATTACCAAGTACGGTTTCGAGCTCTTTCTTAATGATATCTGATGCTACTGTGTAAGCTTTTTTCATGGCTAGATCGATACGGTAGCTTCTCTCGACGAGATCAGCCAACGAACTAGCTATACCCATGTAATAACCCATTAAATTACCATCAGATTTTATAACAGCTAAGTCGAGATACTCCTCTATCTCACCTTTCTCAAGCTCCTCTATGCTGTGTCCAGCTATATATTCCATAATATATAATCTTAGAATATTCTTCCAAAGTGATTCATTTTTTTCTAATGACAATAATTTGCTCCTAAATGTAAACAATCTCCCAAATTGTCGCTTTGCTAAACAATATATGCATAATCGATCCTCATCCTCTCCTACAACATCTACATCGACTGCTGGATATTCTTTACAAGAATCGCATACGTAAGCTATAGGGGGAAGATCCAGAGAGGTTCTATTCCTAGTTCCAATGAGATATTTCTTCGCATTGATTTTTTGTTCGAGTTCTACGAAACTCTTCTTTATGTCAACTTTAAGTGTTGTGCGTTCCATAACATAGCCCAGAGGCTTATAGATAACACTACTGTCGAATACCTCCTTAATGGCTTCAGCAACTTTAGAATAAACTCTTTCAGGAATCAGTAAAGTTAGATTCCCACCCGCAGAATAAAGGATACATTCCATAGGAACTTCCTTTTCCGCAATAGCCATAGGTATATCATACATTACCAATAAATCAACTAATAAGCTACCGCCAGAAATCTCTGGTATCCTAGAGCCGCTGAAAATAAAATTCTGTATCTCCCGAGTATCTATCTTTACCAAACTTACTCCAGTAATCTCCTCAGATTCAGTATCTTTTGAGCCTTTTTCTATTAATTCGCCCTTACTCATTATTTCAACGAATTTTTCTATAAGTTTTGAGTAGAGATCAGCTATCTTCTCGATACTCCCCAGTTCTCTTAAGAGATCCTCAAATGCCTCCCATTCTTTAATGCCTTTTATCCAATCTATAATAATCTGCTTTATATTATCGGGAATATCGGGAAGCTTTTCCATAAGCAGTTCAATATTCTGAGATAGCTCATCAATTCCGCTGATTATCTTGTCAGCTTGAGTAATGTATGCAGCAACCTTAGTGGGTTTCTGTTCATGATGATTCAATATTATCTCAACAATTCTGTTTAATGTTTCTTCGCTAAGAACATTTTCAAAGACGCTTTTGAATATTTCTGCTGATTTCTCAGCATATCGTTTCCAATCAATAGGCTTTCCAATATCATGAAAAAGAGCTGCAAGCCTTATCATATCAGCCTCTTCCGTATTTCCATCGTTACTTGCAAGAGACCATGCAAGCGCAGACGTGGTTAATAGATGAACCACTAATGAAGAAGTATTGAGAAGTGGTCTCGGGTCAGCGGGAGTATCGAAAAATATTTTCCTTACCAACTCCATTACATCGCGATCTCTTATCCTGGCTATAGAGGGGAGCTCCTTTTCAGTCATTTTTCTATTCAATTCTATAAGCTTGTTAAATAAGGCGAGAGTTCTATCTTGAATCTCCTCCCTATCATATTTGTAGAGATTTATCTTAAACGGTATACCTCTCGCTCTATTAATGATTCCCAAGATTAACATATACCCCGGCGATTCTATCAATGGTTTCGCATCTTCTATCGAAGGAGGAATAATCATTGGTGTCTTGAAGAGCAAAGTAATAATATCGGCAAACACTCTAATCTTCTTTTTCTCATCCACGTCTCCTAATAATTTATTCAACTCCGTTACAACGTCTCTAAGAAGACTAATAAAACGTTCCCAGGCGTTCTTCAACTCCTCAACAGTTTGTACCTTCACAAATGTGGGTCTGTCCTTATTTTCATCATATATTGGTAAAAGATATCCTCTTATAACATATTGCAATAATACCACCTCAAAGCTCAGAAGATAATCTTACGGGTTTTCCAGCCTTCATTGGGAAGAAATGAGGGTGCAGAAGAATGTCCTGAATACATCTAACATTATACGAGTACGTACCGTCAGAATTCCTATACCAGGAGATCTCTTTGAACTCTTTATCTTCTCTCTTATAAGCGAATCCCATATAGCCGGGGAGCATTTCTGGATGAAAATTCTTTAGGATAGTAGGTGCAAGAAACTTATTGTAAATTATGAATAATTGATAATCCCTTAACATTCTAAGTAATTCATCTTTACCGACATTAGGCAAGGCGATCAACCCTCTCTACTTCATCAAAGTTTGTCCTCAAATAGTCCTTAAACTTAAGCTCAGCATGACTAATCATTTCTTTAACAAAGTCCTTAGGAGACTTCGATAATTTCTGCGTAGCTTCATCCGCGAAAATTAGTTGAATATCTTCAAGCTCAAACAACAATCTACCAAACTTCAATTCATTATTTCTCGCATCCCTCAGTTTCCTGAATTTAAATCGTCCAATTAAAATTGGTTTATTCTCCCCTAGTCTAAGACCAATAAAGAGTAATCCTAATTGATACTTTTCTAAATTTCGAAAGCTTATTTTACCATGAAAGATACTTCCAGGCTTTACCGCCATAACTTTTTGGCCAGTAATTAACTCTATCTTCTCTAGATTTTCCGCATTTCCTTCAAGTATAAAATTAGAGATATCAACAAGAGATCCGAGTCCTGGAGCTCCGAATATGTCACAGATTTCACATACCCGTCCAGATGATAGATAATCACACGGCCGCTTTACTTCCCTAACCACATCCCCCCAAATTAACAAGTATCTCTGAGGTATTTCCTCTACACGATAAACCCTAAAGCAGGCGGGACATGCTTTATTCACGGATTTAAAAAGAAGCTCGAGTCTAGTCCTTAATGCACCCTTAATAGAGGATCCGTGAATAACTATATTACCAGCTAAGGATTGAAAGGCTTCAAAATCGAAGCTGAGTTCATGAATGAACTCTCTTAGCTTTTCAATATTTGTTTCCTTCTTTAGTGCCTCTAATTTATTTCTGTCAAAAAGAAGGGTCTTTCGCCCAGTTCCTACAAATAGATATGAATCCTGAGGAACGAGTGCCTTTAAACGTATTATGCCAGTAATTGGTTTGATAACATCACGTGGAGTCGGTTCTCTAGTCAGAACTCTAATCATTTTCCTCCGCCACTCTTAACTTTAGCGACATAATTCTCCCAAGCCTTCTTGACAGCGTTTAGAAAATCCCGTATTTGCTGAGGTGAAGAAATAGTCCCCGATACATTGAGGCCTATTTCTGTATCATTTTCATCCAGTGCTACTAATTTACCATTGACAATTCCCATAGGCCCATTAATCACTATCTTGTTAATATTAATATTAACGGCTCCAAAACCACGTGATTTGAATCCCCCAATCTTGACAATTCCCGCATTTATATAATCAATTACATGACTAATCAACCCAAGCGCGTAGTTAGGCAAATTAGTTGCTGTGAGCATAAAACCGAAACGTGCCCCTGGCTCTACGTACTCCACATTATACAGCGCTCTTGGCACAACCGCACCTGTTCTTCTATTAATGGCAATCCCTGTTTTTACTGAAAGCTTAAATGGTCCCTGAACATAAGCATCGTAGAAATCTACGTGTGATTTATAACTTGCAGACCCGAATATTTTGCAAATTATGCAAAAACTATTTACTATCTCTATCAGTTTTCCCCTATTATTCTCTTTCATCGCTCTTTCAAGATCTTTTTTCCTGAGACCCCCACAAATCTTAGTAGGAGATATCTCACAAACAGGGATAGTATGTATTCTAGCAATACTCTCAGCAGTGCTTCTGAAAACACCTTTCAGGCTTGACCCAGGGATGTAAGGCTCTACTTTCCCATTTCTAATAATTGTTAATACCTTCAGATCTGTTAATGCCGTAGGATCCAGCGTTTTTCCTCTACCTATTCTAATGGGTTCCTTATTAACTATTTCCCCTACAATCATAATATCCCTAAATATGGTGTCATGAACTACCCACTCAACCATTTTCACACCCTTATAACTCCTTTCTACTCACTTCTTTAAGCTCTCCATCTTGGAGAACACATCGTCTTATAACTCCTCTCCTCAGTCTTACTAATCCTGCTCCAATAGTTTTTCGACCTCCAATCTGTAGTCCGTGATCCTTCAGTGTCTTAATAAGTTTATTAAGGATCTTTGACCGATCATCATTCTCATTATCTAAGTCGATATTGATAATCATCATTCTAAAGCGAAAAACTGTACCAGGAGCTATAAACTCCTCCATGAACAAGCCTTGGTAGTGTACTGATCCAAGTGTCCTATTGATCCTTATTCCCGGCTTAATGAAAGTCTCTACTGGCACGTTATCTGCTGGATAAGCATCAAAACAAATAACATGCCCTGCCAATTCCTGAGACCCAAATATTCCGTTCAACAATTCATCAATATTAGAATTGCTCAATTTACCTGACTGTAATAATGACTTACCAATAAGTTCACATGTAGCCCTAAAAACACCTTTCAAGCTCGACCCAGGGATATATGGTTCACTCACTAATTGACCATTCTTAAAACGCTTAATTCTTAAAACGGGATTATCCACTAAATCGAACTTAGCTTGATCCCTCCCACTACTAATTCTGATAGGAGTCTCAGCTACCAATTCTCCCTCAATCTCAAATAATACCTTAAGCTCATCAAAATCTTCATACTTGCTATTCACTAAATCACCTTACCTACGACCTATGGCGTATTTTTCAACGAAATCTGAAAAAGTTAATTCCTCTATTGCTCTAGGAGGCAAATCAACTCGTTTCCTACTATAGAACAAGTACTCGAATAACCATCGATAATAACCTAAGAATTTTCTAGCAAGCTCCCCTTTTTGTCCCCCACCCTTGTTTTTTATTTCAAGAAGAGTCTTTACTAAGGAATTAGCAGCCGCATCATTAATCTCGTTCCTAGAGTTCTGCCTAAGAATATGAATAATTGTTAATGTAATCGCCGCATCAGCATCGCTTTCACTAGAGAATACCTCAAGAATACTCATTACCGTAGCCCTATCAACATAAGGCATGCGAGTACGGGAATACAACGCCGCTTTCAATGCTCTATTTATTAACTCATCAGTGCTAAAAAGCTGAGTTGCCATACTAACCCTCTCATCAGAATAGAAATTTACATCATCATTATACAATATCATTTTTTAAAAAAATTACGTCTAACTTCTTAAACTTCGACTAGGAGAACGAACTAAAAATTATCATTAGTATTAATCAGCAAAAGATAAATAACTAATAATTCATAATTCTATAAACCCATCAGACAGACAAGTCAGTACTCTTGGGATTCTATATGTTTTCCTCTACATCGCATTTTCTCCTAAATACTTACATACAACCGAAAATTTCAACTATCGGGAGTTCTTATGTACGAACAAAATAAAATAAGTGAAATCATAAAGGAGGTAATAAATAAATTTATTGAGCAGGTATCAGAGGATCCAGAAGGCGTAATAAAAAAATGTTGGAAGAAGATTGGGTAGGATTCTGTGCTGTGTCTGGAGAGAATAAAAACTACTTATCAATGATCCCTACGATTATTAACACCCTTTTCAAGAATTCGAAAGTAGTAGATAAAGAAATACGTGATGCCTTAGTTGACGAAAAACTTAGATCATCTTCTGACGAAATTGATGAAACAATGGAGAAGATAAGAAACATAGAAGAAATGGTTCTTGCTTGCAAATTTTTTAATCTAAGTGAATTAGCAAGCAATGCTCTAATGAAATTATGTCAGACTATTTGTAAAAAATTAGAAAGTGTCGCCCGATTAGTTTTCATGAAATATAGAAAAAATGAAGAGGATATTAATCCTTACGAGCATTTTCGAGCATTAATATTGTCACGATTCGAAATTATACAAAAAGTTTTAGAACTTCTAGATGAAAAAGAGCTAGACAAGATAGAGTACTACATTAGGCTTTATAGAAGATATCTGTATTTAGCAAGGAGCATGGCATATAATATAATTATGCATCACAATGAGATGCCAACTAATAGGGTATTTCCAATATTTAAACTATATCCAAGTTGGCTAGAGGACATTCTCGATGGTTCGGACAATTCTACAGAAGGTATTTCTACAGATTCAGAAGATCGTCTTAAAATTTTGTATTTCATAGAGCATTATCTACCTAAGAATCTCCTCGAATTAATTACGGAGATAGTTCCAGTAGAAAGTTTAGAAAATAAATTAATATTAATAGAATATACCTTGCAAGAGATGAAATGTAAGTTAAGCAATTCTATTAATAAATTGAGCGAATTCATAATTGGAAAGATCACTTTAAACGAAATCAATACTAAAATTAAAGACTATTTATTGTTATTTCTAGAAGAAGAGAAGCTACTAAGAATAAAGAATAGGTTGATAAAAACTATAGCAGAAGCTATTATAGTTGGGATAGTGCTTACTTTTGTAAAATTATTTAAGGAGATAGATGCGAAAAATAAGGTAAAATATCCAGTAAGATACTTAGAAAATTTCTTGCGTAAAATAATTATCGATAAACACTTAGTTGAAATCCTTTATAACTATATGTTAGAACGACAAGGTTGTGCAGTTGCATATAACAGTTATCTAGGCCTGCTAGAAATAGATGACAATAATAACTTTCAACTAAATCTTAAAGAAATAAATGAGATCGACTTAGTTGTATTCCGACCCGAAAAAATCGTTGAGATAATTGAGTTATCTAAAAGCAGAGATGTTCACAATTATGTAAAGGAGAAATTAAATAGATTAGGAGATATATATTCCTTTGTCTGGAAAATCCTAATGATGTGTGATCAAGTTTCACGAATGCCATTTTCAGATTTTCTGATAAGCTTTAAAATAACTAATGGAAAGCACTCTGAATCAGATCTAAATTTAGTTAGAGAAGAATTAACATATAGGATACATGGATCTAAAGAAGAATTAGCCATACCTGTATTGATACGAGCACAGCATAGAGTTATAAATTTTAGAAAGACCGCAATAGAAAAAGACATTTCAATAACTGATCTCTCCAATCTTTTTAATCAAGTTAATGTAAAGGAATAGAAACATTTCTTACTGAGAGAGAAATCAAACCATTTTGAGAAAAATGGATTTCCATACTAAAAAACTCATCTTATTGAAGCAAATAGCAAATAGACTTAGACATTACGAGTATTATAATAAGACTGTTTCTTTTTCTCTTATTCGAGACTTCCAATAGAGTTGCAGTGATATTGTTGAGGGGCCTTGAGCTATTACCAATGGTTTATCGGCTTGTTCTAAAACACTATCAATGATTTTTTCTGCTATTATTGCATCTGTCGATGGTATTGGGTAGTAATTAACTTCTAATTCATTAACTGCTTTTATGCACATAATCTTTTTCCGCATCCATTCATCTAATAGTCTTGGCAGGAGAGAATTTGGTGTATACAGTACATGGAACTTTTTAACATTTAGTAACTCGCTTAGAAGAAGTAATTGTGCAGTACTCCATTGGCCAGTCGCTATTGTTACGATTTCTTCACAAGCACTAAACTCTTTATTTCTTAGAGTATTAGCTATTAGCCAGAGCCTTCCGATAAGAGACTCCACCCTGATCCCAAGTAACTCTTTTATATTTTTAGTGACCTCCTCGATCCACTCTACGAAGAAGTCCCTATATTGAGGCACTAAACGTTGCCTAAGGAAATTTTCTAGAGAGGTCTTCTCTTCCTTAGGGGCGGGAATATGTACTGCTAGATGTCTCAGTTCTGCTTCGAGAGGCTCCATTAACTTGTTTAGTCGCTCCCTATACCAAGAATACGTATCAAATACCACTAATTTAGCCATTTCCTCTAGTTTCTCCTCCACACTTAGCGCAGTTTCACTTTGTTGCTTGAAAAGAAGATACATCAACAATACAATGTTTTGAAAGAATATTTGTCTTAGCTCCAATCCTCTCCTAGTAGCTGCTGTCAATAGAGACAGTAAAGTTAGCGTCGCTGACAACTCTATGAAATCCTGAGATAACTTTCCTTCAGCGTCTTCTATACTAATCTCCACCATAGCTTTTTCTGGAATAGATGTGAGTAGCAGGGGAGTCTTTAATTTCCTATGAATCGCTCCTAAGACTCTCGGATCGGTATGTTCTTCTTCGGTTACCTTTGTACTGAGAATAAATGTGTAATTTGTTATTGGTGAGCTTGAGATTAGATGTAGGAGTTGAATGGCGCGAAGTTGACCCATAGATGAGTTCTCCGTGTATATCATGAACTCTGATGCCAAAGTAATTAAGTCCGCTATGATTTCTGGTAACTGACCCCTCTTACCCGATATAAATAGTATCTTAGGCAGTTCTGGGATAAAATGTCCAGCAAAGATTTTCCAGTTAGATACGTTTACTTTTATGTCCCATTTAATCGTCATTATCAAACCCCACAATAGACACTTTCAATGCTAAGATTTTCCAGAATTCCTTGTCATAGTTTTTCAGATCCCTAAGGTACCTCCCTTTGGCCTCTATCCTTCGCTTACTTTGCGTGCTTTTTACGTATATGTAGAAAGTTTCTGGAATTACGAGTATCCTAAATTCTTTCTCTAGAAGCGTAGCTAGAAGCTCCTTGTTCCAATCCTGCATAAGAATGAATATTATTTCACTCTTTTCATTTTTCGAGATACTCCCTATGAGATCATTAAAGTCTCTTTGGTATACATTAATACTAGTTGGCAACTGCTCTCTAAGACTGCACTCAAGATCGGAGATCTCGCGAGGGAATCTCTGCCTTAGATCCCTGTTCGTAACTAATATAACATCCCTTAACATCGTTTTAGAAATGCTCAAGAGTTTACTATACAACAGACCTATACTCTGAGCTATAGCCTCTACTCTATAACCTCCCAAGCCAAGCTGAGGAAGAATAGCCCACACCTTCGCAGTAGCAAGAACCTTCTTTAGGAGAGACTCCCTCTGCTGAATTAAGTTCTCAATCAAATCTTTATACTTATTCCAGCCCTCTTCCATAAATTTAATGAATAATTCGAGAAAATCTAGCGAATCACCTAATTCGCAACCCTTGCCAACTCTTATAAAATCCTCTCTCAGGGAATTCCTATATTCTTTCGCAATGAATAATAGTGAATAGAAGAAAAGATTCATCATTTCAGGGAAAAACTCGTAAAGTTGTTCAACATTTCCACGAAACTTTTTCGTTGATGCCTCTCTAAAACGATATATTCTCAGACGCCTAGAAAGAGAATTTAGCCTGTTCTCATCCCCCCACCATACAGTCAGAGGAGTATTAACGCTTACAAGCTGCCTTATCGGAACCTTAGACCACTCCTCCCTATAGACATCCTTACTAGGTTTTTCCAACAGGAATATGCCCCCAATAGGATCATCCATAATTAGCAATCCATCAGCCTCAAATATAGCATCCGTGAACAAATAAGCAAGATCAACATCAAACACATTAAGCGAGAACTCTATCTTCCTAAATCTAGGATCATAAGGAAACCCCATTAACCAGTCACCACCCCCAATACCAGTAAAACAATAAGAAAGAACAAAATTAAATAATTAATCGAGAAAAAAGACCTAAAAATAACACAAAATTATTAAATATTTTTTAACCATTGTCCCAATTATATAAACTTTTTGAACATAATTTTAGACTTCTCCTCGTAGTTTTTCTTTTTGGCTTTTTTTCACGCATCACAGGATCCATAAGACCTAAATCTTATAATTATTCACTAGGCACCAGAGGAATTCCCTAGATCCCCCAGAAAAGATAGTAAGAAAGAACGTCGCCACTCACCAAAACGTCATTGAGGGAAAGAAGAAAAGAGACTAGGCGTCTTCGTGAGGGAATACATTAACGATCAAGTATGCGTAAAAACTCACTATTGCTGCAGCAATTATTAGACCAAGAACTATCAATTTATACGGAGTCATCGTCCATAGTATTGTTCCTAGGATAATACCGTAAATACCAAATATTATGGCCAATTTATCAAGCTTATCCATTAGAAGATCACCGTCTCTTCAACTCTCCTTTAAACATCATATATAAAAATATGATTGCTACCATTAATAAACCTCCCGCAATTCCAAAAAAATGGAAGTGCTAAGATCGCATTCAATACTCTATCTATTCCGAAAGTGACAGAGATTGCAACAGCAAGAATTGTTCCTCCCAAAATTATTGCCAGAGCAGTATTAACATAGTCGATCATTTCTAACCTTCTGTCTGTTAAAGTTTCATATAATAGTTTATATAATGAAGTCAACCAGCACAAAAATGGCTCCATAAGATACCTGATCCCAAATACTATTAACGAGAGAGAATACCATTCCTTCAATTCCCTCGTTTTGGAGTCTAGTTCTGGCTCGTATTCGTTGGGGACTATACTTCAAAAAGTGATGAGATCTTTCAATTCTCTTGTCTGGGAGTCTATTATTGATTCCTCGCTATTATTCTAGGCTTCTCGCTTATATTGGCTACTCTGTCATTAGCGATTCCAAGTTTTGATTCTGTTGTGCAAGGTATTCTTGCATTACCGTTTTTAGGTCTGGGAATTGCTTTAATACTAACCGTTGCATTATTTATATATTGGGTAATAAAAGAAAGGTTAGGGTGAGATGGTATGAGTAAATGGTTAGTAGCGTTTGTCATTATTTTCATAATCGCTTTAGTATACGGCATACAAACATTACCGATCAACATCATATTAACTGGCCTGATTTTGTTAGCAATAATTAATGCAATTGCAGTAATCTTAGTGGAGAAAGTAGGAATGAGAGACGAATACTAGCTTTTTTCTCTTCTTTTTCTCGGTGATTATTTATGAGTGAAAATGATATTCTCTTTCAATTCCCTTGTCTGGGAGACTCCTATTGGCTCGTCCGTGATTACGAAGTACATCTCGCCAGCTTCTAACTCGTCTTTCAATTCCCTTGTCTGGGAGACTCCTATTGGCTCGCATTTACCATTACTAGTGTTACGCTCAAATTCTTCAACTTTCAATTCCCTTGTCTGGGAGACTCCTATTGGCTCTTCTATACGAGTTGAGGGAGAGGATTGAGGGGAGGGCTAATTTCAATTCCCTTGTCTGGGAGACTCCTATTGGCTCTATGAAGATGCCATACATTGGTAAGGCAGGCTTAAATATATTTCAATTCCCTTGTCTGGGAGACTCCTATTGGCTCAGCCACTGGGACGTGAACGGAAACGAATACAGGTACTCTAATTTCAATTCCCTTGTCTGGGAGACTCCTATTGGCTCCTGGTGGGTAAATCTCTTCTTCTGGTTCTACATTCGTAAATTTCAATTCCCTTGTCTGGGAGACTCCTATTGGCTCACCAACTCCTTCTGTCAAGGCTCGAAATATCATTGCATCTATTTCAATTCCCTTGTCTGGGAGACTCCTATTGGCTCTAAAGTTATACGTAGACGGAGAGCTAAAGACGGCAGTATTTCAATTCCCTTGTCTGGGAGACTCCTATTGGCTCCCGCCAGAAACAGTTTTGCCGGTGATAGCGTCCCTAACAGATTTCAATTCCCTTGTCTGGGAGACTCCTATTGGCTCTCGTTCTCGCTGAGGGCTATGCTTTGATATCATACGAATTTCAATTCCCTTGTCTGGGAGACTCCTATTGGCTCCTACTCCGCAGAGAAGTACTTGAAGCCAAAAGTATCTGAATTTCAATTCCCTTGTCTGGGAGACTCCTATTGGCTCACTTGATATTCGGTGGTGTTTATTACGTGAACAGACACTATTTCAATTCCCTTGTCTGGGAGACTCCTATTGGCTCGTATTTTTATGAGATTATTTGGCGGATCTATTGTTAATTGATTTCAATTCCCTTGTCTGGGAGACTCCTATTG
>Ga0180301_10001853_pt1 | contig 16576 bp, 17 predicted proteins | sample GuaBasSediGuay16_FD_121797 | JGI IMG/M metagenome (GOLD analysis project Ga0180301, IMG submission 121797) | Subseafloor sediment microbial communities from Guaymas Basin, Gulf of California, Mexico - Guay16, Core 4569-2, 12-15 cm | ecosystem: Environmental > Aquatic > Marine > Hydrothermal... | reverse complement strand
GTTGAAGACCCTATTCATGTTATATGTTTAGCATGCCTTTATCAATATATATTCCCTAAAACAATTGACAGACTAAAGTATTTGGTTGGCCAAGGTAAAGCTTTTGTATCCGTAGAAGCATATTTTACTAAATGGAATTACTTTTTAGTTGAATCTAATGAATTTATACCGAGAAATGATGAGACTAAATTCTTAGATGCTCGGATTGGGAGTACTTATAATGGGAAAACTGTAGCTAGAATTTTGGATGATTTTATTATTGGCGGAGTTGGAGTAACTCCTAATCCTGCAAATCCAGATTCAATTATAATATCAATGAGTAATAAAAATATTGCAGATGAATTACGATCCTATCTTCAAATACATGATATTCTTCATTCCGCATATTTGTATAATAATGATAAGTCTATTGAGAAATCACATTTATTTATAACTAAGAAAATTAAGACTTTAGTGGGGGGCAGTAATGGATAAACTTGATAGAACCTTGCCTGAGGATCTACAAAACTTTTATATTCCAGTGGGGCTGAGTACGGGTGAGTATTTTAAGACTTGCGCCCACTTAAGTATCAAAAATAACGGAGGTGATAATAATATGGAGGCAAAAGAAATTGAAAAGCTCGCAGAGAAAATTGCTAATGAGACAAAAAATGAATATACAGAATTCATGAAGAAATGTATGGAGGGCGGGAAGAAAACCTTAAAAGAATGCGCTCTGGAGTGGAATAAGAAACATCCAAAAAAAGAAGAAGCTGATAAAGAGGCTGATCTAGAAAAAAAGATTAAGGATTTAGAAAAAGAGCTAAAGGAAAAAGATGCTAAGATAAAAGAATTAGAAAAAGCACTTGAGAAAGCTAAGAAAGGGTATTATCCTGAGAAAGAGAAGGCTGATAAAGAAGCAGATCTCCAAAAGAAGATTAAGGAGTTAGAAGAAGAGATAAAAGAAAAAGATGCTAAGATAAAAGAACTCGAGGAAGCGCTTAAGAAAGCTAAAAAAGGATATTATTACAATGGCTATCCTAAAGCAGAGGAAGAAATAAAAGCATTAAAGAAAGAGAGAGATGAACTTCTAGAAAAATTAGAAAAAGCAGAAAATGCAGTTAAAGAAAAAGAGCTAGAAGCTATTGCTATTTCTCGTATGGAAAAAGTGGAGGAGCTCGGACTTGATTTTAATGAGGAGAGAAAAGAAAAAATAAAAGAGGAAATAAAAGAACTTAGTGATGAGCAATTTGAGGACTATTTAAAAGATATGACAGATACTGTGTTAGCTTCTTTACCAGTCCGTGTAGTTGAGGTTATGAAGAAAATAAAAGAGGAAGAAGGTGAGGATTTAACCTTATCGGAACTGATTGATAAAGCATACAGTAAGGTAGCATCCGAAAAAGGATCTCCTGATCTAACAAAAGCTAGTAAGATAACAGATCTTAATAGAGGCAATGATGATCAGGAAACTTTGAAAGAAAAATATAAAAAATTATAAAAAGAGCAAAGAATGGAGGTGAATTTTAAAGATGGCTAGATTTGGTGATATAAGTGGTAAGGTAGTAGGGGCAAAATACAGAAGGCTGGTTAATGTAAACAGGGCAGCTTACATTTCTAAAATACGAGTTAGTAAGGAGGCTAATGAAGGTCAGCTTTTAAAGTTAACTAATACAGCTGATTATGCGGAGCCAATAGATAGTACAAATGATACTTTTTATGCTGTGTTACTCAACAATGTTAAAGATACTACTATTGATCAGTTATATAAATATCCTAACAGTATTTTAGTAAGTGGAGTTGCAGCTATAGTTTATGCGCCAGCCGAGATAGAGACGTATAAATATACTGCTGAGAGTACAATTAATCCCGGAGACACTATGTATACCGCAGCTGATGGATATCCTTCAGCGGTTGCTAGCGGGAAAGCTATTGGAATAGCATTAACTGGAGCTACTGCGGAACAAGCTTCGGGCGGGAAACATCCGATAGTAATTAGATTAACATAATTTTATATTAAAAAATAAAGGAGGTGACAAATCTAATGGCCGAAGAGCTTACTAAAGCAGAGAAGATCGCATTATTAAAAGCTGTAGCTGAAAGTGCAGAAAATCGGAAAGCTTATATTGAGTCTCGTGCAGAAGTAATCGAGAAAAATATCAGGAAAGAAAACTGGGCTCGTGAATTATTTAAAGAAGTAGAAATCCCTGATAATCAAGAAGCATCATTCGATCTTCCTCCAGCATCTAGAGAAGATACAGCGTATGTATCTAATTGTGATGGTGAGCCTATCAAAACTCAAGTTACAGGAGGTACTACGTTTATAATTCCATGTGATTGGATTGAGGATGAAAGAGATTTTAAGATGGATGATGCTAAGAATGGAAGATTAGACGTGGCGCAGCAGGCTGATGATGAATTAGCTAATTCTTTTGTCAATAAGGAGAATGCTGCTGCTTTTGCACTTTTAAAATCTGCAGCTCAGGATTCAGGTGTGTCTGCCTCTGGATGCACTTTTTCTTTAATCAACGATGGAATTCTTGCTTTTAATTTAAATAGGAAGACTTATCCTGACTTAAGAATTAGGACTGTATATATATCTGAGAAGTCTGCTAGAGATATTAGAAATTGGGCTACTTCCAGTTTGTCTGAAGTAACAAAGAAAGAAGTCCAGAATCTGGGTGTCGATCAGGATAAGTTTAAAATTCCTGGATTTGGATTTATCTTTCATAAAATACCTGATACTGATCTTATTGGTGATGATGAAGTTTATATGGTAGATAATGAAAAATTCGGGAGAATGCCTATTAAACAACGATTGATGACGCAAGAAGATCCTACGGCAGCAGCCAGCTGGAGAATAGGGATAATGGCGAGAGAGAAAGTAGGGTTTGGAGTAGTGAATCCTTATGCAGCTATAAAATTGACGATAACTTAATTTTAAATTTTTAAATTGGCCTTCCCTTCTATATATCATGGGAGGGAAGGCTGTATTTAAAGGAGAAAGGTAAATGAGGAAAAAGGTAATAAGGAGAAAATCTAAAAATAATAAGGAAAAAAGTACTAAGGGAAAGGCAACAAAGGGAAAGTCTGTCAAGAAGACTGTAGCTATTAGCGCAGTTAAATATACCGACTTTGAGCATCTTAATGATAAAACTAAAGAAAGTATTAAGAAATTAGTAGATAGAACTAAAGGATTGCGCAGATTAAGATATACTGTAAGTAAATTAAAAAGAACTACGAATGATGATGATTTTAGTAGGATGCTTCCTCTGACTGAGACTTTTGTTTTACAACATTATTTAAAAAGTATTTCAAAAGATTATAGATTTAACAACAGGAAGGACATGGTTATAAAAGTTTTAAAAGCAAGAGGTGAACCTTTTGACTTATAATACTACTTTTTCTTTGGTAGATAGAATAAGAAGGAAAATCAATGATACGAGTTCTACCCCAACTTATGATGATTTCGATATTATAGATTATTTAACAGATGCAATAGAAGAAGTAGGAACCGAAACAGGAACCGAATACACTATAGATACAGATGGAACTATCAGTCCTTCCGTAACTCTTCCAGTGGCATTACTTTTTGTTCTAAAAACTTCTATAAATATTTTGACAAAAGAAGCTATGGAAGCAGCGCAACAAGCTATTAAAGTAAAAAGTGGTGCTAATTCAGTAGATTATACTAAGAGAGCATCTGAGAAAAGAGAACTTTTGTCTTTATATAAAATACAGTATAACAATCAAATGGTTAAAGTAAAAAGTGGCTTGCCTGCCACTAAATCCCTTGTAACATCAAGGTTCATGATATATGACTAATTTCGAATGGCTATCTAGCGTTATATCAAATATGGATATAATTTATACTGATACATTTGATTCCCTTTTGGATGCTTTGGGGAGGGATGTTACTATAAGTAGTTCCACCGAAGTGAATTGCCCAAACTGTGGGTGGGACAACGTTTCACAGACATCTAATGGTCAGTATTCACCTGATAGTCCTTATCCGGAGGATATTCCAGGGCCTACTCCTTTTACTGGTATATGCCCCATTTGTAATGGGAAAGGGAAATATAAAACAACGACTACTTCATCTATAAAATGTTTAATTAGATGGCTATCTCCTAGAGATAGATATTATATTTCTGCGGGAATGATTGAACCATTTGATGTTGAACTTAAAACAGATATTAATAATTGGGATATTTTAAATAATGCTGATAACATCACGGTAGATGGTGTAGATGTAAGTATTGTTAGTATGCGTAAAGATGGATTTAAGACTGTTAATTGTATACTTGTAGAATGTAGGAAAAAGTAGATGCAAATTAATTTAAGCCTAACAGCTAAAAATCGTTTTAAGAAAAAATTCAAAAGCATATTTGCACAAAGAAATACCGTTAATTTTATTCCTGATATAGTCTTTGATAAAATGATGGATCCAGCCCAAAGGCTAATAGTTGACACTTTTAAAACTGCTGAAAATGATATAAAATCTCGTTTTCCAAAAGTTCCTGAACCTGGTGTTACCCAAGGAAATGTACGATACTCAGTTGTTTCTGATGCTTTTAGGGATGAGTTTACTAAATTTAAGTCTAAAGGGAAGTATGGATTCTCTTTTCAATTTCCTTCTCATCCTTCAGAGGCCGCAAAAAAAACTAGATTAGGGGGGAAAAGTGCGTTAAAAAATATTCCTGTTTGGCACTTATGGGAAAAAGGTAGAACTTATTGGAGCCCAGAAAAGGGAAAAATCTGGGTTTTTATTCCCGTCGCAGGAAAAGGAAAATTTGGAAAAGGATTTATGATAAAAGTTAAGAATCCCGGTGAGTTTACATTAGAAGTTTTGAGGCACAAAAAGACAAGCGCTTTTCCTAAGGCTAAGAAATATATAAAAAGTCGTAAGCCTATAGTATCTAAAGAAATTAGAAAATATTTTCAGAAAGCCTGGAAATCTTATACTAATGAATGACAAACGTAAACTTCATCTGAGTTTATATTATCATTTAAAAAATTTATTTGTAGATCAAGGTTATATTGCGCAATCTAAAAACGAAGAATTAACATTATTAGATGGAAAAACTTATCAAGCTAATAATGATGACTGGGTATATCAGGATATATCGAAATATCCAGTTACAGTTTATGACAATAATATAGAAGTAGATCCTATAAACTATACTCGAAATTTTATTAAAGGCACTATTACTTTTAATGATACATATACAGTACAAGGAACAATAACTGCTGATTATTATTATAATCAAATTCATATAAGAGATGCTTATCCATCCAAAGAAAGTTTTACTGTAAGTGATTTACCGATGGCTGTTATTATACCAGGGCAGGTGCCAAGAGAAGGAGCATTTTTGGGTAGCACAGCCCATTGGAATAGGTATAATTACGATATAGATTTTTTTGGAAGGACTAATTCTGAGATGCAGGATGTTACTGATGATATAGAATCATGGCTCCTTCATAATACATTAATACATCAATTAAATTTTGCCTCGGGATTTCCTTTATTGGATACAGGTGAGATAAATACTTTGTATTCCAGTGGGGTTGAATATAGCTTATATAGAAGAGATGTAATAAGTGTTCCCTTTATAGCGGAGGGAGCTACTGAAGTAGAAAAATATAGAACAGCAATAAGTTTTGTTTTAGAGGATGTAAGAAGATTTTAAATTAGGAGGTGAATATACTATGCCAGATGTTACAAAAGTTAATCATGAATATTCGAGTGCTTCTGGAGGACTAATAGATTCAACCAGAGTACAAAGCGCAACAGTTACCTCGCATGTTATAACTACCCCAGTAATGGCCTTCGGAATTCAAGGTGTAGCTGGAATATTAAATGGATATGGGACTGCTGAGGCTAGTATTGAATGTGCGATAGCCTCATCTCCTAGTGTTCCCAGTAAAGCCGATTTTGAAGCAGAAGGAACAACTATTACAGTTGTTACCGGGGGCGTATCGTGGGTAATCAATGGAGCTGTGTTGACTGGTTACACTCTTACTTTTTCTGCCAATGACATTTGTACTGAGGCTTACACTTATGTTGGAACCGTTGAGTCCGCTACAACAGGATCAGTTACTCCAACTGTAGGTACGGGAGAATTAAGTATGATGAGTGGCGCTCAAATTGAGGCTATTCCGGGTGTAGCTGGGACATCAGCTACTGTAACCTATACGGCCGATAGAGATGAAATCCATTATTTAGGTGAAATGGGAGGTACACCTCCAGGGCCCCAAAGACCTATTAGATACCCCATTACCTGCGATATTACAATAGAATATTTAGCTACTGAAGTTAGCTATCTTAGCGAGTTTATTTCTAATTATACATGGACTCCTCCTGGAATGACTATTTCCATTGGAGGTGCTACTTTCGAGCATATGAGACCGGTAGATGGTTCTTTGAGCGCGGGGGTTGGAGATAACAGCACAGTAAGTGTTAGTTTTACTGGGTGGTTAGCTTAAAAAATAAAAAAGGAAATAAGGCAATGGATGAAAAGGAAATATTAGAATGGCAGAGGGATAAGGTTGAACTTAAACAGTTTGTAAACAGTAAACTAAATACATTAATTTTCAACGTACTAAGCATTATAGACATTGTGATACCTCTCAATCCAGAGGACGGAAAAAGTGAAATTACTTTAAGGCATAGAGCTATACGTAAGAAAATATTAGATTGTATCAATGATACTAGACGTGATATTAATGTAGAGTTAGAAAATTTTATAATGAAAAAAATAGGTTATACAAGGATAGATATTGCTAAAGGAGAGGGAAATGCAAGAAAAAAGGTTCAAAGTAAAAGGGAAAGTATATATAGTAAAGATGCCCAGTCCGTTAATCAAGGACAAAGCGGAGGAAGAGGAACTTAAAGTCTTTAATGATGGAATACGACCCCGTGAGATAGGAGGGCTTGGGCTTCTTACAAAGGATCAGATGGAAAAAGTCCTTAGGGACAATAAGATATGGGAAGAAAAAGATCAAGAAGAGCTAGATTCCATACGCTCAAAGATTCTCCTAAGTATAGATAAACTTAAAAATGCTAAAAGTAATAAAGAATTCTATAAATATTATGATGAAATAAAAATATTACGTGCTAAGGAGGCTGATCTTTCCTCTAAATACGATTATTATTTGAATAGGACAGTAGATGCTAGAGCTCATCAAGCTAGATTGATGTATCTTATATCTAATTGTGTATACGATGAAAATAATAACAAAGTATGGAAGTCTTATGAAGAGTTTAAGAATGAAAATGACTTAGAAAGATTAAATCTAATTACTGAAGCAGCTAAGCAAGCTTTGTGTTTATTTTATGGGATAGATGTTGATCTTTTAGGGCAGCCAGAAGATAGAATCCTAAAAGAAAGAGAAGATAAGCAAAGAAAAGAAAAAGAACGGCTCAAGAAATCTAAGAATAAAAGCGAGAAATCTACTGTTACCAAACAGTAGAATCTCGCTTTTATTTATAATTATGAGATGGATAATTATTTTGAGATTCAGAATACTATTAGCAAAATAATAATAGGTGAAAAGAGGGTTGTAAAAAATGGAATAGAATATATATTTCATCATCCTACCCCGAGAGAAACTTATAATTCTTATCTTATATATGAAGAAAGGCTGAAGGAGCTTAAGGCCAAATCTATAATGACAGAAAAAGAAATATTTGACTTAGCTGAGAAACAAAAAATTTATACTAAAAGAGATGAGGCTTCTTTTACATTTTTAGAAAAAGTTAATAGAGATCTAAACAGAAAATTTAAGACTGTTGATCCTCGTTTTAAAAAAAGTTTCAAAAAAAGAATTGAAGAGAATCAGAAACAATTATCCTTGCTTAATAGTAAGCGCACTGCTTTAAAATCACATTCAGCAGAATATCTAGCATATCAATCCCGTTTGAATTATTTGTTAGCTAAGTGTATTCGTAAAAGAAATAATGAGTATTTTTGGCCTGATGTGGATACTATGCTAAATACAATACAGACAGATGTTTACAATTTTTTAATGGAAGAATATATAAAATTTATAAATGGAATGCCTATTCAGAAAATAAGGGCAGCAGCTAGATCCCCTTTATGGCAGACCTCTTTTAGATATTCAGTAGAATCAGGGCAACAACTATTCTCCCAACCTTCTTCGGAATGGGATATAAATAAAATATTGCTATGTTATTGGTCCATGATTTATAAAAATGTATATGAAAAAGATAATTGTCCTCCTCAAGCTATCATAGACGATGATGATCTATTTGATGATTGGCTTGATAAAGAGCAAAAGAAATCAAGGGATAAAAAAAGTAATAAAAAGCAATCCTTTGTAAAACCTGCGGAGATGTCAACCATACTTAATTAAGGAGATTTAAAACGGCTAACGAAGATTTTTTATTAAAATTTGGTATAGATCCTAAAATCCCAGATGTTGAGAATATTATAGCTGGCATAGAATCAAAGCTCAAAGATAGACCTATAAAAATCTTTGGTTTTGAAGTTACTAAAGAAGCAGCTGCTAGTATTCAGCGCCAGATCATTTCGAAAGTGGGTAATATTCAGCTTCCGGAAATTAAAACAACTCAGAAAATTACTGAGACCAGTAAAAAAATTATTTCCACTGAAGAAACTAAAAAAGCTGTTGGTGCAGGGAAAGATACTTCTGCTGCAATTTTTGAAAAAATGTACGCTGCTTCCAAAAAACTTACGCAACAGTTACAAAAATTGAATCGAACTGCATTATCAGTTAAGAAAAGTTTACAATCGCTAAATAAATCATTATCTAGTAGAAGAATTAAGCAAGTTGGTGATACATCTCAAAAAGCTGCTTCAAAACTTTCTTTGACCAAAAGTGATGTAGAGAAACTTAGTAAAGCTCTAGATGTTTTAAAAGAAAGAGCTGAACGATCTAGCACAGCTAATAAAAAAGTAGCCGATGTTGCTGACAAAGTAAAAGGAGCTGTTGGCCCAGAAGTTACTAAAATAAAACAAGCTGAAAAAGCCCTTAGAGGAATGGATAAAGCTACAGCTGGTCTCACAAGAGAACAAGCAGCGTTACTTAGGGCTACGGTGGCACAGCTTAAAGCGGCTGAGCGTTATACAGCCCAAGCTCAATTAGGTAATACTATGGCGGGAGTATCAGCTAAAAAAGCATTAGAACAAGCTGCTGCCGGCGAAAAATTATTAATAACTGATTATAAAATCATAGATGCCCAGAAAAGAATTAAGGATGCATACGGGAGAACAGTGAAAGAACAAAAGGAACTTTCAGCGCAGGTTATTAATTTCAGCGAAATAGCAGGAGCTGGGCAAGAGAGTAGATTTGCTACGATAGGAATGGTAGCTAAAAATGCTTTTAGACGTGTAGCTATATGGGGGACTGCAACAGCTATTTTTTACGGAGTTGTGAGGGCTTTAAGATCTGTTGTTGCTCAAAGTATGGAAGTAGAAACCCAAATTACAGAGTTAAAGAAAGTTATGAGCACAGCTACTACTGATTTTGAAATGATGGGGAGAGCAGCCTTTAAAATGGGTAAAGATTTAGGCACAGGAGTTACAGAAGCTCTTAAAGCTATGGTGTTATTTGGTAGACAAGGATTAGATATGGCCAGGGTAATTGATATGGCCAGAACAGCTTTATTGGCTTCAAATGTTACTTTAATGAGTGCTGAAGAGGCAGCAAGTGCCTTAACTGCTGCTATCCGCCAATTTCGGCTACAATACAGTGATGCCGCCAAAGTTTTAGATGTATGGAATAAAGTAGCTAATAATAACGCTGTTACAGCACAGCAATTAGCAACGGCTGTATCTACGGGTGGAGTAGCCGCTAAGAATGCCGGTATAAGTTTTGAACAGTATACAGCTATTACATCAGCTATGGCTGAGGCAACTAGAAAAGTTGGATCACAGTTGGGTAGATCTATGCGAATGATATTTACTAAAATGTTCACTCCTAAAGCTGCCTCTACTTTAAAGGAAGTAGGGGTTCAAATGGCAAAAAATGCTAATGAATATAGAAGCGCCTGGGACATTCTAAATGATTTAGCAAAAGTTTGGGGAGATTTAACTAATAAACAAAAAATGGAAATTGGTGTGGCTATGGCCGGAAGAAGAAGATATGCAGATGTTGTAGTGACTTTGGAAAACTGGGATAGAGTTCTGAAAGCATTAGGAGATACACAGACTAGTGCAATGTCTGCCATGATAGAGAATGTAAAGTATATGAAGACTTACGAAAAACAAATATCTATCTTAAAAACTTCTTTTCAGGAATTAGCCGTAGCTATAGGTAAAGCTGGTCTTATAGATATGTTAAAAGTAATAACTAAAGGAATGGAGGAAGTTGTCCCTTCTGCCTCAGGTGCAATAAGAAAGGCTGGCTCTGCTGTTTTTTCTAGTATAGCAGTGGGGTTAGGAACTATATTCGCATTAGCTTTTGGTGTTAAAGTTACATCAGGAATGTCTAATTTAATGACAAAATTGCCTCCTTTATTTAAAAAGTCAGTAGGGCCTTTGACTACAGTTGCTGGTTATGCTGGAGTATCTGCTGCCGGTGCTTTCATTAGTGAATTTACCTCCTCTATGCTAGATAAAGCTCCTAATATATCTTCCACATGGAAAAAGGTCTTATCAGCTATCCCTTCAATTGCTATGATAACAATAGGGGCTATTACCCATCAGTGGTGGCTTGTAGTGATGGGGATAACAGATGCTGTAGTTACTTTGGGAAAATATATAAGATCTCTTGCTGGGGCAGTTGATAAACCTACTACTAAATTATTAGAGCAATTAGGCGTAGTAATGGACCAAATAGATGCTCTTAAAGAAATTAATACATCTATAAAAAATATTAATAAAAGCGATGCTTCACGCATAGAAATACTTAAAGAACAACATCGTATTCTGATGCTCATAGCAAAACAAGCTCCTGAAAAAATTAAAATGGGAGTAGAAGGGATAGGAATAAAAGGTATATCAGCTACGGACATAATTGATACTTCTGTGGCAGAAAAGACAAAAGAGATGGTGAATATCTTATATTCTTATTTAAATTTGATAACTGAAAACACTAGGAAAACTAGAGTTAAATCTAGGACAGAGCTAGACCGTCTATTAAGTGATTTAGAAAAAGCACCACTAGAGAAAAGAGGACAGATTAAAAAGTCTATTCAGACTTTAATAGACGAGTATGATATTACTTTCAGAGAAGCATTATCTACTACTGATGCTATTGTTTCTGTATTAGCTCAGTCTCACGCCAAGAATTTAAAGACTATTAGAGATATAACTGATAAAGAAAAAGATGATATCAGTGCTTCTATAAAAGCTTATGCTGAAGCTTTTGCTATGTTACATTATGGGCCTCCTACTATTAAAGAGCAAGCGTTAGCTACGGCAGAGGCTATTAAGAAATTTACAGGTTTAACAGAAGAGCAATTCAAGAAAAGCAAAATAAGTGAGATTATTATTGATTTCTTTAATAGGAATGGATTTATCCTTGATAGTAACGGCAAAGTAATCCGTTCAAAATTAGATGCGTTAACCGACAGTGTAGGGAAAGCATTACAATCTCAGCATACAGAAGTAAAAGGTGCTTTTTCTATATTGCTACAAGATTTTGAAGGTTTTGCAAAAGAATTGGAAGAGGTATTAGACCTACCCTTAGTCCCATTGGATAAATTTGCAAGCGATCTAACCAATAGATTAGATACTATTGAGAAAGTTATGAAAGTAGCTCCGACATCAGCACTTATAAAACCATATAAAGATACAGTAAAAAAGATCGCGGATGCTACGAAGGGTTTAAGTCTTGAAGCTTTAGCATCTTTCCCATCAGTAAGAGATTATTTCGAACGCAATGAAAGAGAGATAAAAGCTGGAAAATATACTTTTGCAGAAATAGGAACGCTTGGAGGTAAAGCTATCCAGAAAGCATTTGAAATTGGGACTGGATTAGACCTATCCAAGATAGACAAAAAATTATTCCAAATGATTGATAAAATAAATAAAATGAAAGAGCCTTCAACAATATTGCCAGATTTTATTACGGAATTGAATACTATGGATTTATCCAGACCTGTTAATGAATGGGCTAAAATGACTCTTGTCACTATTACTATTCATAAACTTTTAAATTTAGTTAATAAAGATTTTTTAGAGGGAATAAAATCTGAAGAACAATTTAAAAGAAGAATTGAAGAGGCTAAGACTTCATTAGACGGTACTGAAGAATCTGCTGAAGAATTTAAAAGCACAACAGGATTAACCGTTGAAAAAATGGACGTTCTTCTAGATTTAATGGATAAACAAAAATCTAGGGCTGGAATCCTATTGGAACTAGGGCTTGAACAAGCTAAAATAGCTGACAGACAAAAATCTATATCTCAATCTATACTAGAGAATCTTAAAAAAATGAGCGTAGTAAAACCTACTATGTGGCAAGCTATGGCAAAGTTTGGGAAAGAAGCCTACGGAACTTCCGAAAAACTAGCCGAAGCTATAGGAACTGGATTCCCAAATGCATTTGAGAAGTGGAGAAAATCCGTTCTTGGGGTGAAGTTATCTCAATCAGACTTAGAAAGAGGAACTGAAGATTTATTATATGCTCTGAATTTCTTAGCACCTTCTAAGTCTGTAGATGAACTCATAAAAAGATATATTAAGTTAAGAGAAGAAATAAATAAAACTAAGTCTACTCAAAATAGTTATATAGATTTCTTTTTAAAATCAGGGCAAGAGCAAGCAAGAGCTACGATGGCCTATATAGAGGTAATGTCTATCAGGAGTAAGAGTGCTATTGTAGGTATGGGGTCGGAGCTAAGAGATATTATTAGCAAAGATCCATTCTTAAAATCTTTATACACTAAAAAAGTAGAAAAGTATTATGGTATAACTATTAGTGGTGATGAAGCACAGAAGAAATTAGAAGCATTTAATAAAGAAGCACAACAGGTTTTTGTCGAGGCAATTAAAGGGCTTAAAGATGTCCCTGATGCATTGGATACTGTACTTAATTCAAAATTCTTAAGCGGTTTTGGAGACTTATTAGTAGAAGCAGGGTTGGTAAATAAGAAAGCAGAGGAAAAGGCCGAAAAGGAAAGGAAAGTAAGAGAGGCTGAGAAAAAAGTACAAGATAAAATTAGTGAAGGTATAATGAGTGCTGCTGAGGAAGAAGGGAAGATTACAACTAGGAGAGAAACTGCATGGGACAAAATGAAAAAAGCGTTAGAGAGATTTGGAGAAATGTGGAGTTCGGCTAATGAAAAGTTTGAAGCATCTATAGCTACTATGGGTGAATGGGTAAAAGAATTTGGAATAGCTGTAGGAAAATTAGTAGGAACAGCATGGGAGAAAATTAAGAAAGGAGCGGCTAAAGTAGGAGAATTCGCTAAGGAACATATTGATGAAATAACACAAGCATCTAGCAATGTTGCAGCCGCTGGAATCGGAATTATAAGAAAAATATGGGAAGAGGTAAATAGATATAAAAATGATCCTAGTAATTATCAAGATAAAGTAAGAACTTTATTGGATGGTATAGTAGAATCTACTTCCGGTATTCTTCAAAAAATTATAGATATAGTTAAAATGACTTCGCCGTTGGGCCCCTTGTGGGATTTGATGTTCCCTAAGGCGGATTTTAAGAAATCTAGTTTAGATACTTCTTCTTTAAATAAAGAGTTATCGCAAAATATCCCTTATGATTTTTGGGATCCTATCCAACAGAGTCTTATAAGCAAAATAAAAGATTTCCCTCCTTTAGTAGCTAATGAGGAAAATAGGCAGGGTATTCTTCTCACAATAAATATAGGTAATATATACAGTGAAAAGCCGGAGGAAGTTAAAAAAGCAGTTATAATTGGGATTGATGAGTCTATAGAAAAAATTCAAGATACTGTAAATGCAGGATTATTTAGAGGGACTATATAATGGGAGAATTTAATTGGGGATATTATCAATATCACGATTCTTATAATATTAGTTATGTAGGGAATAATAGACAGTTAATTACTCATACTGTTACATTAGATGGATATGTCTTAGGGATAGAAGATTCAGAGGCTATGTCTTTTGCTAATAATGCTATGAAAGCTGATCCCCCTGAGGATCTCTCATTTCCTAAAATAGGCGTAGAAGGAGAAGAAGAATTACATTGCATTAGTTGTGTAGTAGATGCCACAGGAGAGCATAAAAATGCTCTTCACTACACAGCTGAATTTCAGGCCTCTTACTATCCGTATGATACGACTGTAAAGATTGGGGATCTTACATTAGAACAGTGTACTATTACAGATAATCCTCCAAAGCCCCGAGTAGCTAGCTTGTATATTCCTAATAGCGATGGAGCTATCCAGCAATATATGGGGTTAGGGTTAGGTTCGTTAACTGTAAACGGAGTTTATTTTATAGGAGAAGGGGGACCGGCGCAAATTGTGGTCGGACAAACTTCTGAAATTAACGGAATAACCGGAGTAATAACTGCTTGCTCTTTACGCTATAATAAAACAAATAATACACAAGATGTTTCTATAACAATGAGTTATCAGCCATCGAGTACTTAAAAAATATAAAAAATAAATAGAGAGGTGATTTGAAGATGTCTATACCAGTGATTACATTTATTGATGCAAGTGGAAATGCATTAACATTAGAAAATCCTTTAAATTTTGGAGAAGTGGATGCTGGAAGTACTAGTTATTTTGCTAATAATCCTGTATCGATATGGAATAGTAAAGCATCGCCGTCCGGAGTCAGTACTATAGAAAATGTTAAGATCACTACTGTTACAATGTCTAGTGGCTATCCCAACGGGGGCGAAAATGTCTCAATTGCAGAAGGGAGAGAAGCTGTAGAAAACAAATGGGTTCAAATAAGGTCAAGCGGAATGGGAGGATGCACTGCTTCTGGGACAAGATGGGGAGCTGATTATCCAGAAATGATAGATGATGCGGAATCTTCATATACGGCTATAGGCGGAACTGAAAATTGGCATAGTATAGGACCAATAAATCCTTCGGGGTATCGTAATGTTTATTTTAGAGTTAGCCCTGGAATAAATTCTACACCTGTAGGTTCCAATAATTATATCCAGTGGAAAACCAGGATTTCATTCACATATGTGTAATGTATAGATCTGACAGAAATAATTCTAGAATTTGCAGGAGTGAATTATAAAGCATTAGAAGACATTGTTACATACAAGCAATGTTCAGGAGAAAACAGTGAACGGCGGAAAATGGTTTGTTTTATATAAGGATGGATCAACAGCAGAGGAAAAACCTAATTTGCCACGTAAGGGTCTATTGGATATAGATGTACCTCGTGTAAAAAAATTTGGTATAAAATCAGATAAATGGACAGCTTATTTTACTACTGTTGATAGAGTATTTTACTTAAATGACACAGCTTTAGATATAGAAAACAAACCATTAGATAATTACAAAATCATATGTTACAACAAGTCTGTCATAGACACTCATATGAATGGTAACGTCTCAAGAAAAGAGTTTATACAATTTGGGTATAAGTCCGATGATGACGTAAGCATTTTATCTATATGTCTGAATACTGAAGGATACTGCCTTTTAAGAAAATTCAAAATAGATGGAAGTTGGATATACACTGCCAATAATAGAAATGTAAATAAAGAAATATTTGATTCTTTAAACTTTTAATCTGAGGGGATTGGAATGGAAAAAACAGAAATTTTAATAGGACGATTAGCAGGGAAAATAGATGAAGGTTTTTCGAATATTTACCATAGACTTGAGGCAATAGATTCTCGATTATCATGTATAGAAAAAAACAACACGCAACAGAAACTTCGTATACAAAAGAATAGTAATGATATAGAAGTGATGAGCAGTAGATTCCAGGAATATGTAGTTGCCTCCAAGAACAATGAAAGATTAAATATTGATAAAGCACAGTTAAAATACTCCAAGTGGAAAATTATTATTTCTGTACTAGAAGTAATAGGAACTTTTGGGCTTGGGTATTTCATAAGAGATATAGTAGTTCGTTTTTTTTAAAACAAAAACAAAATGAGTTATACAGATTTTAAATCACAAATTCAATTACCATATTATAAAGATATTAATAGCAAACTTACTCTGGATTTCCATGATAATAAGGATTTCAAAAATTTACTAAAACTCTTATTTACTAATCACAAAGATATATGTACAGAACTTCATTTACTTTTTCAAGATGATGAAAATTTCAGAAACCTATTAAAACTTTTATTCACGCAAAATGTAGATATTTTGTCCCAAATAGATCTGCGTATATTATCCCATTTCTCAAATAAATCTCGTATTCATTTTAGAAATGAAGTCTCCTATATTCTTCCTTCTTCTGATATATACGTAGACTCTGAGGATACTATATATAAAAGCATTTATTTACAAGCTGATAAAAACGGCTTTGGTTATAATAAAATACTAATGAAATTTGATTTAACTGATTATACAGAAACTATTCCCCAGTCATTACTACACTTATATAACCTTACAAATGGATGGGATAATGCTACAATTTCTATTTATAGAATACTTGAAAATTGGGATGATACCTCAGTTAGGAAT
>Ga0180301_10001852_pt1 | contig 16579 bp, 17 predicted proteins | sample GuaBasSediGuay16_FD_121797 | JGI IMG/M metagenome (GOLD analysis project Ga0180301, IMG submission 121797) | Subseafloor sediment microbial communities from Guaymas Basin, Gulf of California, Mexico - Guay16, Core 4569-2, 12-15 cm | ecosystem: Environmental > Aquatic > Marine > Hydrothermal... | reverse complement strand
GTTAGAAAATACTCTACAGGCGCATACATTACCAAAAGCATCCTTACCAGTAAGAACATTACCATAGCCAATGAGAATACAACAATAACCCTTATAGCAAAAGCTCTTTCCAGCTCCTCCGACCTTCTCAGGGAAAGAACAGTTAACGTAAGCATCAACAAAATAGAAATAATAGTTAACATAACCCCCAAAAGTCCTAAATCACTAAGAACTAAAAGCACACTTACCGCTCTCTTCTTAACAAATAATGAGAGAACGAAAACAGCAAAAATACTCGCAACAAAAACTTTATGACAATAATTGTGAATGAAGCTCCCAAACCTCTCCCTAGCAAACTTCAATAAAGAATACATAGTGGATTCGCTCAAGAACAATCACAATCTACTCTATTAACAATGTATTATTAAACTTTGATTCAAAAATATTCAATAAGCTAAATAATTACAGAGCACATCCCATGATATGTTAGTGTACAAACAGAAACCCCTTTATCTCAAACTAAAGAAACAAAAATAAATACACATTGTTCAGCCTTCTCGGAAGGAAGATCGGGTTCTATCAAGTTTTCATGAATTTATCCTTGAAAAGAATTCATGATACTATGCGTATACATTATTATATTCTGTTTGAAAATTATTTATATAGGAATATTACAATGAAAAAGGAATTTACAGTATTTACCATTACGGCAATCATCATATTTATTATGGTTAGCATTATTTATTTCAAACCAATACTGGAAAACTACATCTCATGGGCTGTGGTCGGCCTTACGCTTCTCCTAGCCACAATAATATATGCTCTTCGTGGAGGAGCAATTCCTTCAATGCTAATTACAAAACATCTTCCCTTCCCATTAGCTTTAATTTCGCCTCCATCAGCTGAGTTAAAAGAGCTTTTCAAAACACGGATTTTACCTGCTGTTCAGAGTGTAATAGAGCTTTCAGGAGAGGAAATTAGTGAAAAATCTTACCCTGTAATTAAGCACATTAGAGAATTTTTCAATAAAGAATTAGATGGAGGACGCCTTGGAGGTACAGAAGGTATAAAGAAAAAACTAGCATCCATGGGACTTTACAGTAACATACGTGACAACGAAGAGAGGAAAAACTTCCTATATTCACTAGCAAGCCTAATCCACTGGATCATTAGATATAGAAACCTAGTAATGCACACCATAGACCCGGACCCCATAGACTCATGGTTTGCACTACGTACAACACTAATTTACATACGCGACAGATACCCCATGAAAAAAGCATCACTTAACACAAAATGTCCAAAATGTAGCACAACAAACACAGTAGAACTATACGAAGACAAAACACACTGGCTCCAACAAATAAAACTTAAATGCACAAAATGCAGAAACATGTACAAAATAAAACTAACACCAACAATAATAGCCGAACACTATCAACTATAGGAATATCCCTACATTAAGCAATAGAAAAACACCTTAAAAACCACTACAACCAGTGCCTGATTCCATGTAACGACTTGGCACAGCATGAATGTTTAGTTGATAAATGAATACGTAATTTCCTACAAGAAGAAAGGAATCCACGCATTCAAATATAAAAACGCAGCATTCGGTTTAAATTTCAGAGGAAAACAAAATGCTTGAGACTTTAAATCTCATTTTAATTGCGCTCATATTGTTCCTCCTAATACTTTACTTAAGAGAAAAAGGCGCCAAAATAAGGCTTCAGCAGGAGTTAAGTGTTAGGGTTGCTGATGAGGCGAGGAAGATTTTTGATGAGTGGAGGCAGAGGGAGCTTCAGCAAATCCGGCAGCAGCTAAGGGAGTCTTTTGAAAACCAGGTTAAAATCAGAATTGAAACATTGCAGAAAGATTATGAGGCAAACTTGAAAACATGAGGAAAGAGTATGAGCTAAAATTTCAGCAGTGGATTAAGGATAAGGAGGCTGAAATTAGGGAAGACGCAATAAAAAGATCGATAACTACGCTTCTCGGGAAAATAAGTGAACATATAGCACCGCTGCTTATAGCTCAAAAATTAGGAATAAACCCTAAAGACCTAAGATTCCTCGGAACACCTATAGACTACATAGCATTCAAAGGACTAAGCGATAAAAACCCGGAAGAAATAGTGTTCATAGAAGTAAAGTCCGGAACATCAGGACTTTCGGATAAAGAAAGAGCAGTAAAGAAACTCGTAGAAGCAAGAAAGGTAAGGTGGATAACATTTCACATAACAAAGGAAATAGAAGAACTCAAACCAGTAATAGAAGAAGAAATAAAGAAACAAACAAAACAACAATTAGAAATTAAAATCTAAAATAACAAATAAGCTAACTTCCATCAAGATCAATAACTTATCAAAAATCATTAACTAACCGAATATATTTCCTTTAAGTATCGCGAAGAATCATACAACACATCAATTATTGAATCGATAATTCTAGATATTACAGTGTAAAACCTTTCCAGCTCGTTTGGTAGCATACGATATTCTAAAATTGACATATACGGGTAAAGTTGCAATGAGCTTGGGTAAGTGTGAACAAAGAAGCAGTAATCGCTATAGAGCTTATTTAACTTTGATCCTTTAATGAGTTTCTCAGCGTATTGTATTAGGAAGCTTATCGATGGAACAGGATAAATTATATCATACGTTTTCTGAAGCCTTCTTATTGTACGGTAAGCTTTATCAGCATATTCTTCAACAAGTTTCTTATCGTTCGTCAAACTTTTAGCTAGAAATAGCGACTGAAGATGAGTTATAATATCTAATAAACTTTCATCAACTTCTATTGCAGTTATTCCTGGTTCTTTACTACGCAATGAACTTAGCGTAAAAAGCAAGATCCACGAGACATTCTTTTCTATAAGCTTCCTTAGCTTATTTACGCTTAAATTCAGAGCTTCTTGAAGCCCGTCGATAACATTCTTATCTACTATCTTACTTAACGATTTAATATGGGCTTCTTTGCCTACCTCATCAAAATATTCCTTAGAGTCCCATGAAAGCAATATACCTAGAGCTACCTGATCATATAGATAGTAAATAATTTCCTTAAGATACTTTCTTTGTTCTTCATCAATGAATTCTACTATTTCATAGAAATTTTGCATATCTTTTCGAAGCATTGCTGCTTCGAAAAGTAGTAGAGTCAACATTTCCAGCATTTTTCTAAATTCTCTAAATATTAAAGGTGGATAATCAATTATCGATTGAATATTATCAATAAAATGTTTAAACTCCCCTATTATAAAGTATGTTCTCTCCATTAATCTATGAGCTATAAACAAAGTGTTTTGCGGAAAGTGCTGAGGTAACGTGTTCAGTAAAATGTGCATTTTCTGCTCAAGATTCTTCCTAAACATTAACGTAGCTTTTAAGGCATCACTTAGCGAGTTAAGAACCTTAAGTTTTACTTCATACTTTGTCTTCTTAAGTATACTGTAGGGATCTTTGTTTCTAAAAATCTCGGATAGAAGGTAAATTTTGGATAAGTAGACGTATTCGTATCTTCTCGCTAAACTTCCATCCCAAAGATTTCCACTAATGAACTTATCGATAAACTTACTAAATTTATCCTGATCTATAACAATAAGTTATCAAATATGATGCTTTTCCATGTGGGGGCATTTTTCTTACAACTATTTTAAACCAGTCTATACCTTTACTTTGAAGAATACTATTGAAATCCTTAGCTAAGCTCTTAATCCTACCTATAAGCTCTTCAATAACGGTATCTACACTTCCCTCTTCGAACTTTTCAGTTATCCGAGAAATCTCTATACCAGTATTATGTAGAAAAGCTATGTACAGACTATTGGGAAAGTCGACAAAGAGAGTTCTAGAACCAACTTTAAATATAGGGCTAAATAGAGAAGGAGTGCGAATGCTTACAGGAACAGAAACCCAGTTTTCAAGAAGCCACTCCTTGCTCTTCGTAAAAATCACCCTTTTGCTAATAATAATCTTATACAATTAAGTTATATTAAGTTACGGAAGATGTTTTCCTTAATAACGATGTTATATCACAACTTTATGTCTAACATCGCCTACATAGCAAATATACTTCTCTATTTCTAAAGAACAATATTTTCTCTCCTAGGTTTACAGTATTCCCTATGCAATAGGATCTAATACTTTATTTCTTCAATAACCTTTTTAATCAGAATAAAATTTAAAGAAATATTTCTTTAAGTTTCTTCAGCTTTCTGTAGGCGTATTTCTGATTAAGGTTGGGAATAAAACCGTATTTGTTTATCAAAATATTAACTATTTTATCTGTAGCCTTCAAAACTTCTGTCATGAACTTATAATCTCCTGGTAAACCATGCTTCTCCCTCCAAGAAACATGTGCATCATCACGCTTCATAGCTATATGCTGTGCCAGTCCTCGCAATGTAGGTCTACTACGACCACATATCGGACACCTATACGTCTTAATACTTTGAACTTTTTTACGAACCATAAACTACACCTTTATTATTTTACCTGCTACATGCGGTTTAAACTATGAAGAAATTCTTCTATTAAGATTTCTCATAACCATTACAGCTGGAGTTATTATTAATTATTTCTGAAAGTGCCGAAACTATATGGTTTAACATGCTAGATTTATTTTCTCGATCTATTAGCAGTCTTCTAGTTTAAATCATAGTATTTTTTAATATTTTTTCAAGGGTCTTTTTCTTTTAAGTTCACGAACTTCTTTTTTCTTCAATAGGCCATATCAAATACTTAACTGAGTTAGCTATCGACAAATAAGCGCTACTTCCCATGTTGTGTATTACTTTAAATAGTGACTGCAGATTTTCTTCTTAATAGACATATTCATATGTTTTATCCTAAAGTAACATGTACTTGTCAAAATTGTTCACTATATTCCCAATAATTAGAAGAGCTATCTTAACGAGTTTCGGCATTCTTACTACGTTCTATAATGAGGTTAAAGAATTCTATGATCCTTATTAGAGTACATTATGCAGGCTAAAAGAGGAAATATAAAACACTATGTAGTTTGATTACTTGAGTGATCATAGGACAAAAATTTAAACAGTTCATACGATAACTTTAATGTTAAAAGGTCGGGAAAATTGCTAGGTATAAACCTTTAGATAGGTTGGTATCTGATTTCTCTGAAGGTAGGCAAGGTGTTACGGCACTAATGTTCTTAGGTATATCAAGTCTTGTTCATAAAGGTAAAGAAGAGTTTCAGCTGAAAGACGTTTATGATGCTGTTAAAGACATCTTATCGAAGTTAAAAGGGAGACCATCTATACTTGATAAAGAGATAGAGATAATGCCTATTAGTTCACCGCTAGGTAGACTCAGCGATACGGGTGTAATAAAGAAGATTTATGATAATCCTGCAACCTATAGAATCACTATAGACAAAGAGACTATGTATAGGTATGTTGGAGAACTAACATTGATACTTTTAGAGAAAGTATTTTAACAACTGTATACTCCTGCCAGTACATATATTGCAAAACAGTCTTAATTCTTTCTTTTGTAGCAATTTATTTTCCCATGAGAAGAATTAACTAGAGTTCTGTACTCTTAAAGTTAATTGGTGATCTAGGGTGCCTCTTGTTTCATATAAGGAGGTGCTACCTTTGGGGTTAGTTAGGAAAGTGGAGAGCATACTTACTCCAACAAATACTGCACTTATACAGCAGTTTGTAAATATGGTGAGGAAATCAGATACTAGAGAAACATATAAAAAGAGAACTCTAGCCGAGCTAGAGAAATATATGATAATTAAGTCATATCTTTCAGATGCTGAATACCAGTTGCTTTTTGAGATAATAAATTGGATAGCACAAAACATAGATTCTGTAAAAGCAAAGAAGAAACTACTTAGCAAGCTCACGGAATTGGGTCGAAAATGAGAGCAGCAATTAACTTCCTCCACGTCTACGACTGCTTTGACAACAACGTTACGATGTTATCAATACATGAAGATTTGGTCTCAGTCATCGGGTTTTGCATAATCGAGTTTTCGATATGTTATATCGAGTCTATGTCGAGTTAATACCGAAAGCCATGTGGAGATGCTAAGTGCACTTGATGAACGAAAATTCGATATCGACTACTCAATGTCGAGTCTAAAGTCCGCAGTATATTATCTGCTTATCTAAGTATGTGGTTCTCCAAGGTGCAATGGATGGACGTCAAACTTTTTACTATTAAAAGCGATTCATTCCATGGTGTACTGTATGGTCTTTGCTAGAACTTGGAGTGAGGAGTTAGTTGCTGAATGGCTTTCGGCTCTAGGTTATGCTGTGCTAATAGGTGTTCCAGTAGGTACCAGTAGAGGAGGTGGTCGTAAGGAGGCCGATGTTATAGGGTTTAGGAGTGAAGGTACGAGTGTTAGAGTAGTTCACTTCGAAATATCAAGTATATGGGGGTCTTCGAAAGAGGTTATTGAACGTGTTAGGCGGAAGTTCTCTAGTGAACGTGTAGAAAACGTAAAACAATACATAGTTGGCATGACAGGTTCGAAGAACATCGTTTATGAGAAGCACGCCATAGTCTTCACCTCATCAGGTATTCTCGAAAAAGCCAAAAAGATCTTAGAAAAAGAGGAAATAAAGCTCTGGAGCTTCCCAGAATTCTTCAACACACAAGTGCTTCCAATCGTAAAGGAGAAGGTGAGAATGGATAGAACATTCCCAGATAGCCTCTGGCTCCTCAACATGCTATATACCTTATGTGGCGAGGAACTACTACACGAGTGTAGCTAAAATCTCAAGGCCTCTCTATGGAGAGCTAGCTATTTCATAGAGTTACGGTAATAACTGACATAGTGGACCTCACTATTATTACGGTATTAAACACTATGGATAACGTGTTAGACGTTGAAGCTAAGGTAAAGGCGGTAAGTTTTCTGAAGAGTAAAAGATTTCTCTAAGAAGCTTAAAAAAGCTAACCTAAGCTACTCCGAGAAAGCATTCCATAACCTCCTTAACCTATACACATAACTAACATAAACTCTTGTCCTTTACAAAATAGCAAAAACAGGGATCAATACCTTCCCTTGCAAGGTTCATTAAAGCCTTCGCCATTTCCTCTTTTAGCTCCAGCCTAGCATTTATCCACTTTAATTGCATATTCGCCTAGGTCTTAGAGTTCACATTAGGTGAAATACTGTAAATTACATGGAGAAACCTATTCTCTTTATGCTTCTCAGATCGTTCTTTAAACCACCCAATGAAGCAGATTACTCTTATGAGAATACCATGGAGGGTAGCTATATCTTATGTTTGATTCCTTGTCAATGAGCCAGAATTCGTAGCCTAGTTTTGAGAGAGCATGCTTTTTCTTCTCCAAAACCTCTAGGTATTTCTCATGATAACCGAGCACACCTACGTACCTAACTGCAGGGGGTTTACGCGTTCCTATCTTTTCTATTTTTTCAATAACTTCGGCAACCCAAGGTTTAGTTCTATGAATCCATTCGTACTCGCGATCCATTAATTCAGCTATTATCTTGTCGGGCCAGTTTCTGAACTGACTCCGTATTGTACTCCCTTTCTTTGACTCACCTTTATCTCTACCTTTTATCTTATGTCTCGTAGGTACTCCTCTAACCTCAATTACTAATAACTCGTTCTTTACGTTATTGTAAGCTACGAGGTCTGGTCCTCCTCTCTCCCCATAGATTATTATGTAGCCATTAGCTTGTAAATACCTCCTAGTTGTTTCAATTACGTCCTTTTCGAGAAATGCTTCCTCCAATACTTAATCACCTTACATTAATGTTCCACAGTTCTAACCTTATTCTATGCTACTAATGTAGCTTACGGATTTTTAACCAGCTATAGAAGGTTTTTACCTCATCTCTACCTTCCGATGTTATATCATAGGTTCTCGAAAAACTAAGCCAACTGCAACGGAATATTAGGTTAGGGAAAAATGGCTACTTTTTTCGTAGAACATATTTTCTTTCGAGAACGAGTACTTTTAGGTTTAGCTTTTTCAGTGTGGTTTCAGGTATTTTTTCGGCTAAGTCTTCGTATTCTTCTGTTACTGCTATGGCGTATTCTGCGTCAGGGTCGTTCATAAGCATTAGTAGTTTACCTAGTGATGCGAGGAAGTTTAGTATTTTATTTTTGCCGTAGTTTTCGATTGTTTTGACGAGAAGTCTTTTACCTTCTTTCTCGGCTACAATGTCGATTTCGTCTTCTTCCGAACCTACATATAGGATTTTGTATCCTTCTTCGCTTAATGCGGAAGCTATTGCTTTTTGCTCATAAGTTACTTCTTCCACGGGTCCCTGCAGTAATTTAACTACGGTGTTTGGGGAAACGACAACAATACCGGATGGTTGAGTAAACAATATCTTAAACTGTATTGGTTGTCCAAGTACAGATATGAGAATGATGTCTCCTTCAACTACCGGGTAGTCTATGAGCCTTCTTTTAACGTAGCTTACGAATCCAGCATCAGGACTGATTTCATACAGTGTTGGAGCTAATTTTACCACTTTAGCCTCTTTGGCCTCTGCTTTTCTAACTACTACATTATCCCCTATGTTTACTCCGGCATTTTTCCTTATGAGGCCATCCATTCTTATAATGTTTAGTTCTTGATCCTCAGGATAAGAAGGCCACGCTATTGCTGCTGTTTTTCTTCTACCTTCAATTTCAACAATATCCCCAGGTCTAACACCAAGCTTCTTCATAATGTCGATGTCGAACCTAGCCTTACCAGTACCAACATCTTTCTGCTTAGCCTCCATAACTTTAAGTGTAATCTCAAATTCTCGACCCATCCGCTCTCCCATTAATTTTTAAAGTTTAGAAGCATGTTAATATTTCCCACAATTCCAGCTACGCTAATTTTCTAGAAAACCAGAGGGGAAAAAGCATCAGACAAAGCAGATTTAATGCTTAATTGCTTTCCCAAATCAAATAAAGATGTTATATTGTTAAGCTAGTTTGTGGTGTGGAGGTTCCTCTTGGTTCTCGATGAAGCGTAGTAGATTTTCGAGAACCTTCCTCTTCTTCTTGTAATGAGGGTTTAAAGGCTTATAGGTATTGATGAGAAGTTTCTCGTATTTCCTTGCCTCTTCTTCGCTTTCAACGTACTCGATCTTTATGCAGACATGTTTGAATAGCTTATTGATTTTTTGAACTATTTTCAGCCTTGTTCTCTTATCGTCGTACCAGAGGTTGTCTGCTTCTTTGCTTACATCTCTTCCAAGCTTTCGCTCAAGCAATCTTAAATAAAGCCTATACGTGAAGGTGTGATCAATCCCTATTATTTCAATAAGTCTTCTCCACATGTTCTTAGTTGAGCCTATGTAGAGAAGAGTAAGTCGCGGATAGGATTAAATGTAAAGCCCATATACAGCCGGCCTATCATCTATATCAGATAAGCAAGCAATGATTGAGAGAATATCGCTTACATCCACGCAACTACCATAATGCTCCGGAGAAAACTTCTCAACAATATCCATGTTTTCACCAAAACCTTAAGTTTGCATATGTTGATTTAGCTTTTACCCCAATGCTAAATAGAAGAAGCGAAAACAATGGAATCCTAAGATAAACCGAAGGTAAACTGTTGTAAACGATTATTTTTGTTTTAGCGATTATTTTCCTTATGGGAGCATGTGAGCTAAGAAGTTCTCTAACTAGAATTACTAAGCTTTAGATGATAATCATCATAGTGTTAATCATAATTAAAAAATAAGTGTTTTGAATTGATAATGATGTTTATCCTAACTTACCGTAATTCTAGTATTCCTCCTAGTCTTCTAAGTTTCTCGATTATCTCCTTGACTAGTTTAATGTGGTTTTCGCTGTGCTCACGTATGAAGTTTACATAGTCACGTTCGTAATCATACATGTACTCTGTTGTTATAGGTAATTTGGGTACATACTCTTTTTCTAGAAATTCTCTAATTTCAACTAAGAACTCTTTAAGCTTCGTTATTTTTTCCTTAAGAACCTTAGCGGTAAGACCGTAATAGCTAAGAGTTTCTGGAGTAGCACTCCATATAACTTCCAAGTCTATAGGGCTTGGGAGAACATTGGTTTCTCTTAACATATTTGTCTTTGGCACGATAAATTTGTCAACAAGTTTCCTGCCAGGCAAATCCATAACCGACGATATAACATTGTATGTTATATCACATAAATCTGCATATTCCTTGGCTAAAGCACTAACGTTTTCTGATGCACCGCCACCGATAATTTTCGATAGAACATCTATAATTTGGTTAACAAGCCTCTCTGTTTCAGTAACACAAGATCTATTTCTACTTATAACCTCAAGTGCGAGCGTTAAATGATCTATAATGTAATTAGCAAGTCTAGTTCTACCTGGAGCACAAGGCGGTTTCCGAGAAGAACTTAAGTTATACGGCATTAACCCTTTATAGCAAGCGAAGTTCTCAAAATTACCTATCCCTCTATTATTCACTGCCATGCCCGGAGCTGTAAAGTTTGTTGAGCCATGATAAACTCCGTATAATACTCTAGAATAAGTGTCGTTAAAAGCAAATAAGTTAATGTACTTAGCATGATATTTAGCACGATATTTACTTCCTCTAGCAATATAGCATCCGGAACTAACAACCAGACTCTCATTTTCTCTATCTATGTGAACTACCCTTATAGTGCAAATATTTCTGCGCCTATCTCTCATAATATTTCTTCTTATAATGCTAAAAATGTCTGAAACAACATTGCCTTTTGCGTAAATAGCGTAAGAACAACCCTCAATAACGCTTATACCGTAATCGCTAATATCTCTATAGTAGAATTTTCTCAATAAATCCAGCAACCTATCAAGAGGCCTGCGGCTTCTGCAGTCTTTTAGTTCAAACAATAAACTCTCACCAAAATAATAAATAAAACACATAAACCCTAATTTCCTTTCATTCCACGCAGCCTAAAACATTTTACTTAACAGTTGTTACTTAATAATTCCAGCACCCTAACAATGCCACAATATTTTAACTTCAAAAACAAGCATTTTAATAAATCATTACTTAATTAAGATGTAGCCCATAAAAGTTAAGAAGTTCATCATAAGAAAAAGTTCTGTGGCAGAAAAAGCAAAACAATTAGCTTCCTAATTTAACATAACCAATAGAATTGTTAACAAGGATTTCTAGTCGTTCTTTTTAAGTAGAAATTTTACCATATCCTCGACGGTTTTGGTTAATTCATTTTCATCCATTGTTATTATTGAATCATATTTTCTTACATTTAAAGGTATTAAACATGGAGTTCCAACGGCTAAAGCAATTTTCCTAATGCCCCATGTGTTTATATAGCGTTCGAATCTATCCATAGATTTTTCAAGGGCTGATTGGGAAAGCTTTATTTCAATTATTTTTTCAGATTCAAACAATGTTAACGGAATAGGATATCCTTGTATTGTTCTGTATTTCCAAAGTTGAGCGTAAATGTCTGGTCTTAGTCTTTCCTTGGTGTAGCTATCAAAGAAAATCCATGCCTCTGCTGCACCGTTTTGTACGCTGAATCGGTAAAGCTTTTTCTCATAGTCTGAACCCTTAAGTTCGTAGTCGGGAAGTGTCATTATAAAATCTAGGATTTCAAGGGAAATCCACCATTGGAACGCTAGTCCCCCGATCCTAGGAGAGCTATTCTGCGGAAAAGACTGTAGGGCTTCGTAAACCTCTTTGCTCATAATTATAGTTTTACCATGTCTTCTCGAGTACTCAAGTAGCTTGAAATATAATTTGCAAAGAACGTAGTTTACTAAATCCATTACCGACATCTTTCTTAGAAGAACCCTGTTTCTAAGATTATAAAGATAGTTTACCATGTTTGGGTAGCTTCCTTTAAGTTTATTAACAACTGTTTCATAAGACTCCTCTTCAAATACTTCTCTAAATCTTGGAGTAACTGCGAGTTTAGTTTTAGTACGTAATTCCTCAATGTTCTTACGTAACGAGTATTTAAGAGCTTCATCATGAGTATATTGGTGAAGCCAAAACCCTAAGCACTCATGCTTTCCAACATGTTCTTCGCAGAAAGGTAGATAGCATTTTGAACAATATTCCTTAGCCTCCCTTTCACATTCAGGATAAGCACAAGTTAAACCTGAACCCCCTCCACCCCTATCTAACCCGGGCGGTTGTTGACCAGCGGCTTGTTTCTGTTTAGACTTCCTAATCACCACCCTCTCCCAAAATTCTTCCCTCTCCCTTCTCCACTCTTCAAGTTCTTCCTGAGTTGTTATCTCAATAGACAAAAAAGCCTCCCCACAATTATTTAAGAAATAGAATACGATAAATTCTTATCATAAATTGCTAAGCTAAGCTTCAGAATTCTTCTCAGCATAAAATATACTTTTAATACCGGGTGTTCTCTTTATTTTTAAACATTGCAACAGTGAGCTTCTTTTCCTAAAGGAACAAATTTAAGGATCCTTCAATAAATCTTGACGTTTCTCTATTCTTAAATACGAAACATCAGAGCTACTAAAGAACAGAATGCATCATATAGAATAGCTCTCGGCAAACCGCTCAGCAAGAAGGGAAATAGTGGAAAAAACTCATATTTCAGTGAGCGAAGGACCTAAAACATTGGATTATGGATTATATATGCACAAAGTTGCTTACTAGTAGCTAAGTTACTCTACTATGAGCCAAGAATGCCGTTTATTATCTCTTACTTCTCTTCAGCTTTAGTTCCCTTACATATCTTTTTGCTTCATTATCGCTCATACCAATGATTTTTTCACGGACATTATAGAAGTCCTCTATATCTAATCGAGGTCTTTTCTTGAACAATATTTCATAGCTACTTGTTCTTACTTCACCTAGCCAAGGAAAAATAGAGAAGATGTCGATAACGACATCTAATAACCTGTCTGTTTTTACATGAGACTGATAATCGCGTTTTATGTTCTGAACAAACTTAACTATCTCAACTCTTTGTCCTCTATACCTGTCTGAAATAGCTGCTCGCAAGATATATTCAGAAACTTCATAGAAAAGTACCTGATAACTAACATCCGGATCCACTAGCGGGTTACATACTATATCATTTTCGCTTATCAGTATTCCTTGAGTCAATAATCTATCAAGGTCTTCATCATTATGATTGGCAACGTAACTCGATGAAACATATTTTTTCAAAGTATAATATTCCACAGGGCCTCTTGTAGATGCATCGGCTCTGACCTGTGGTATAGCAGTTGTTGTCCAGAGTAGAACTTTATGACCTACTTCTTTGTTAATGTTATGTGCTACTTTTGCATAGTAATCCCCATAGATATCAAATGTGTGAATTACAAACTCTATTATGTATTCTCCTGCACTATCTTGAACAGCTGATCTGACAGCATCCACTACTCGTTCACTAAATTTCTCCTTTAACTTATCCAGCTTAGAGTTCTCAACAATATCTCCCTTGCATTCAACTGCAATAACAGTTTTATGTTGGGTATTTATAAGCAGAAAGTCCGGTGCAGAAATATTGAATATCGTTGGAATATCGAGTGCTGAAAAGATGTAACCTAACCCGAGGAGGGAGTGATGAAGCGCAGGCCCTCTTACTGTGGAGGCGTAAGAAAGAGAATATACCACTGAAATTAAGAATTCATGAGGATTCCTACACTTTATCTTGATTTCGCTGGACAAAGGGTTATCCCTCACTCACTAACAAGGTTTCTAAACATCGCTAAGACATCATCAATCATCTCGGCATCAATTCCTACACTACCAGGTGCTGGTAAAAGCCTTATACCATTATACGTCGCAATAAGGGTTACACCCATACCTGTCCGCTTATCTATTATTCTTGACACTAGCCTAGGGTTTCCTACTTCAACAGGTAGAATGATTAACCTATTGTTCCAGATAGTTGGTTTACCAACCATAAGCTTAACAGCATTAAAGAAGTCTGGCCCAGGATCTACTGCACTAAGATAAATGCTACTAGCCTTCTCTAAGTAGTATGTAGTGTAGCTCCTAACCCTATTTACCCGCACGGTATAGTGCAGCTTGTACTCAGTGTAATTATTTAATATGCTCTCAGCTATAGTGGGTAGAATCCCCAGTATAACGTCTACGTCAGAACGTGGTGCTATAGTAATTCTCCCCCATCTGTCAACAGAATAGGTTCCAACACCTACACTGTCCTTAATCAACCTGAATCGCAAGGATTTAATGAATATATAATATCCCCGAGCTCTTTCGATAGGTAGTAGGTATTCCTCTAAAGCCTCCTTAATGCTTTCAACACCCTTAGGCCAGAAGTTGGCCGTGCCAGCCGCCGTAAATATCCTACCCTTATACATTCTTAGCTCGTACACCAAAGACAATAACTCAAACTTTAACCTATTACTTGTAATGACTTCATCTAGCTTCTTAATGAAGACCTGCTTTAACCATCCTCTACGCATACCTAGTCTATGAAGGATTTTTGTTAGAGTCTCCCTTTCATCACGCTTACCGACAATAACAATTAAATAAACATTATCTGGTAGAGACTTAGCAATATAAGGTTTAATAGATTTCACTAAAGCAATAGCCTTAACTCCACCTCTTATAAGATTAAGCAAAAGCGTTGATTGATCTACAACATCGACGCTAAGGCCTCTAACTCTATGTCTTATCCTCGCAATTTCCTCATTAAACCTCTCTCTCCTCCATGCATCCCAGAACCTAAACTGAATAGATACGGGAAGAGCCTCATCCTTACGAAGTCCTGCAATACTCAACCTAGCGACGTTAATAATATTATTGTTCATCGTATACACCGCATTCCAGGATAAAAAATATGCCCTACATAAATAAGTGCATTTCATCAACATATTTTTATCCTTCCAATAATTAGTCTTACTTTAAATTCCTCTCATAAGCACGCATCATTTCTCCATCAGAGGTGTTTAGAAATACTCAACTATCCTTCTAAACTAGCGCTCCCTCTCCATAGAGCTTAACACGTTCTCTCAGTTCCTCATCATTTACAGAGAAGCACGTATGTAGTTTGATCGAAAATTCACGAGACTAAAGAAGTTTACTTTGAACCCTGTAAAGTAGGCTATTTCTTTTTGAAAACATCTGACCTCATTAGGTATCGGTAAACAGTTGCTCTGCTTACGCCGAAGCGTTCAGCTAACCGTACGAGATATTCCCTACAACCAGTCATAGTAGCAGCCTCTAAATCTAGAACTCTTAACAAAATCCCCTACATAGTCTTCATCCACGCCCTAATCTTCTCTCTAAGTGCATCAACATACTTCTTGACTCTAGATATTCAAACTAGATATTAGCTATGTTAGTAGGCTTTGTTTTTGAAAATCTGCCTAGATAAAATTTGGTTATGTCCCCAATTTTTCAAAAATGAAAAGGTAAGACATGATTAAGGAGGTACGTAAAGCTTTAAGCTTTAATGTTCATTCTAATAGTGAAAAACTTGATGTTTTGGTGGCGGTGCTACCTTATTTATTAAGCTCATACTCACATAGAAGGTCAAGGAATTTCCTTGAAGCTTCGTAGCCTATTGCTAGTAGGTTTGTCTCAATTAGTTCGGTAATGTTCTTGTCTTTGCATAATTTTTTGCCTATATCGTAGTAGTTTATCTGAGCATCTAGCCGGATCCAAGCATTATCTAGGTCTAGTCGGATCATTACTTAGAGCGGGAGCATCTTAGCACGTTCATTATAGTCTCCCCAGTATACCCATATTGCATAGTCTTTGAGAAAACCGCTCTTCTTTGTCTCATCTAGATACTCTTTGTCTCTCTAATTGCTCTTCAAGCTTATTGATCATATATCTTATATTGTTATACGGGGAAAACCTAGCAAATAATCTAAGAATAGATTTACGATCAATTCTAAAGAATACATCAGAACACTTTCCGTCTGATATGCATGCTTGGTAAAGTCTTTGGAGCCTATAACTAACTATTTCAGAGAGCATCCCTACATCATAAATATAGAATATTTTTCCCGCCCTGACTGCTTTGCTAAACTCCTTGCTAAACCTACTCTTATTTACAGCATCATCAATAGGCTTAAAGATTTTCTTTACTTCATCAAATCTAAGCATATGGAATGTAAGGATGTTAAATATAGCCTCATTAAGATCTTCTTCAGATTCTATCGGGAATCCCCAATTTTTCATGGTTTCTTTAATAAGTTCTGTATAATCTTTCCTATCCTTAATTACATTTATTATATAGTTTAGCGGATTACTAAGTTCCTGCCCAAAAGCCAGAAGAGTATATGGAATAGAAGCGTCATTATATATACGGGTAAAACTTTCGACCGTATCAAGTATTCTAGCGTTAGGTGTTTTCTCACCGATATTGACTATCATATAGTTTACATCAACACCTTCCCTATAGAGATTCCATAGTGCATCTTCTAGATCATAATATTCAATAGTTTTAGGCGTAAGCGATACAGCAAGGTGTTTTATTCTTTGTGGACTAGTCATTCTTATGAGACGTCCAAGGCGCTGATAAAATCTTAACGGCGTCTTTGGTACATCTGTCATTATGAGTAAGCCGGCTTCAGGAATATCAACGCCTTCTTCGCCGACAAGGGTAGATATAATAATATCAACCTTTCTGCTCTTAGCTTTCTTTACAAGTTCTAGTC
>Ga0180301_10001851_pt1 | contig 16580 bp, 15 predicted proteins | sample GuaBasSediGuay16_FD_121797 | JGI IMG/M metagenome (GOLD analysis project Ga0180301, IMG submission 121797) | Subseafloor sediment microbial communities from Guaymas Basin, Gulf of California, Mexico - Guay16, Core 4569-2, 12-15 cm | ecosystem: Environmental > Aquatic > Marine > Hydrothermal... | reverse complement strand
GAGTTTAACGATGAAGGCTGCCGGGGTTAAGGCTATATAGCCTATTACTGCGCCAGCCCAGCCCCAGCCTAGCGAGACCAGGCCAATCCCTAAAGGCAGTTTAACAGCATTCCCAACAATAGACCCAATAAAAATGGGCTTGGTTTCCAAATGCGAAGTCAACAACCCGTCGAAAATAGTTACTGAACTTAACAAGACGATAATCCCTGCGTAGAAGAGCATGTCGTCACTTAGACCTCCAAAAGACGCTTCAAGCGAGCCCAAAACAATCATAGCCAGACCTGCAAAAGCAAAGGTGACAATCCTAAATAGTGTAGTAGACCAAAAATAATTAGCAACCCCTTCCCTATCCCTCCTACCAATATACGCGCCTACGAACCTCTGAAGACCCACCTCCTCGCCCAAAGATAAAAAGCTGGTTACCATGCTTGCCAGCGCAACAGTAGCGCTTGTTAAACCAACGATCTCAGCCCCGCCCACAGCTGAGATCGCCATCCAGTAAACGAAACCCGATAGGTTATTGACTAAGCTTTTAAGATAAAGCCATAAGCCACTCCTAACAACTCTCCCCAGACTTGGCGAAGACATTGAACGAGCCTCCACAACATGTCAATACTTTAATCTAATGAGTCAGACAACATATTCTTTCACGACTAGTAAACTGTTTTCCTACAGGGATATGTGAAGTCGATAACTACCGTTATTCTCCTAGCTATTTGCTGAGGAAATTTTAGCGCGAATCTTAGTAGTCAATCCTTTAACCCTCGCCGCATCATCAAACACGCGAAACTTGATTCGCCTTAGCTTCTTTATAGTCTTAAGCATATTTTGAAGATTGATGAGAGCTTGTTTGTTGCTTTAAACGTTTTCCGAAAATTTATCTAAGAGTTCTCTCACATACCTTGCCTTGTCTTAACCTGCTCCGACTTCAGCCTCACTTCATGAGAGCCCCCAACACGTGTGAAGTATGCATGTTCCCGATTATCATGTATTCTCTCAAATCCAAAGTCTACTCATCATGGGGTTGTTATTATCCTTCTATCTTTGCTCTAGATCAATGTCAAGCAGAGTAAAATGTCCTACGGACTATGGCAACCTCCAGTCTTCATATCATGATCACTAACAATCATGAAGAGCGTATCGCTAAGGGGTACTTTTTAATCCTTGTTGCTAAAACATACCACCTAGCCATCGATCCATGAACTACCTTTACACAATACCCAAACCCTTTTAGTATCTTTATCACATCAAGAACGGTAAGCTTACCATTTCTGACGTGATGGGCTGCAACAAGATCTTCTCGGCTAATGTAAGGGCATTCTTTGATTCTTCTAAAGCTTCTATTTCAGCACCTTCAATATTGAGTTTAATCACGTCAATCTTTTTGATGTTTAACTCCTTAATAATTTCATCCACAGTATCTGCACATACAGTAATTGTAGTAGTCCTTCTTAAGGGACGTTTGTCGTGAGCTGTAGAGCTACTTAATGGACCACGGAGTTCAAATGGTATTCTTTATCTCTTATTCCATAGTGCTCGATGTATCACAACGACATTGCCATAGTAAGAGGCATTAATAAACACTAGGTTGAATGGATTCGGTTCTACCGCAATGTCAAGTCCTCCATCGCCAGTTAGCTCAGCTATACGAATAGCATCCTCATCAAGTGCGCTACCACCTTCCAACACTATATCCCCACGTCTAATTGACAACCATTTCTGAAAAGGTCTAGGCATACAGAATTGGAGAACTTCACTTTCCCCAGGTACAATGAAATATTTTTGAACATGACAATAATAAAGAACTTCTACCAGGTAAGACGATAGATGGCGCAGCACGACTATCAAAGAATTTAATGAGCAAGGTGAGGGCGGTGGTTATGGAGGCAACCAAGCTCCTTGGAACGAGGTTTAGTAACCTAACACAATTGACGAAGCATCACTCGCGAGCATACGCCTCTAGCCCTTTAACGTGAGGACTTTATCAAAAATTTTTGTGAGTCTATGAATGCAGCGTTCATTATCGAATTTCCTTAATACATATTCTCTATTCTTAAGCCCTAGCTCAACAACATCTCTAGGATCCATGGAGAGACCCCAATCAAGAGCATCAACCAGAGAGTCGATGTCATTTGAAGGCACTAGCCTGACGCCTGGTGCGCCAACACTAATCTCTGGTATGCCGCCAACACTGGATGCTATTAAGAGCCTACCGCACAACAACGTCTCCACTACTGCATATGGAGCTGGCTCTTGCCATATGGATGGAACTACCACTACTCCAATCCTAGACCAGAGTTGTTCAAGCTCATTTAATTCAAGTCTTCCATAGGCAAAGACGTTGATCTTGCGAAGGATAATCGACTTCTCACCAAGCCCCTCCATCTTAGTCATAAACAGCGCTCTATCACGATACCTCCTGAATATCCTAGCCCAAGCCTTTAACACGACGTGGTAACCCTTCAAAGGACTGAGCCCACCAAAATAACCCACATTCACCTCTCTAGGTTCGCTATACTTGACATCTGGAACAGGGTTGTATATAATGTAGGATCTAGGAATAGAGGAATTAAGTATTGTCCTCAGATGTGTCACGAAGAGATTTCTTTGAGCATAGCTAACGAAGATAAGAGCATTAGCACAATCCAGAAGCTTAGCGAAGTAGCTACCCACCGAACTGTTTAACACTGTGGATCCTATAGAATGAGGTAGTCCTCGGTCATGACTCCTCTCATAGAGCCATGCACATTCCCCACAGACCCTACACTTCGGATTGCACGCAGACCCAGTAACGAAGTTGTATAGCGAGCCGACTGGGCATATCGGAGAGTAGGAATGTAGATGTACTACGACTGGTTTACCCAAAGATTTTATAGAGGGTATGAGGTTAAACAAGCCTGACGCAAAATATACTACATCAGACCACGAAACGAGCTTTGTTAGCAACTTGTTCGATTCATAGGTAGGAACGAAATACTTACCATAGCCTAGACCGCTAATTCTATAGATTTCGATTCCAGACAATTCTCTAGCTCTAAAGCCCGTCTTTACAACAACTCTAACATGGACTCCATACTTAGGCAATAATTTCATGAATAGAAACGTAGCTAGTTCACCGCCACTACCATAGGGCCAAAGAGACTCTGAAACGATGAGAACGTTCATGTAGTTATCGCCCTAGGAATCATCTTCCTAAGCCTCTAATGTACGTTATCTTCTTACGTTGCTCCATAGCACGACTTAGACGTCTACTCATACTTAGTACAGAGTATGGCAGTGTCGATGCAGTATATCTCTTCATCAGCAATGAGGCTAAGACCTTGAATCTAACCTCGTAACCTATTCGAACGGGGAAAATTTTCCTCAATGCATTAGTGAACTCTCTATAAGTAACGCTTAAAGAAAGCTTCGTTAACCATCGAGTCAATTCATTCCTATTCGATAGCAATTCGTATGTTATCAGCGAAATCACGTCGTTCAATGTTACAAGACCTTCTTTTATAAACGAGTGCGCCAAGATGGAGCAGAACTCAAGCTCTGGTCTAGGTATGGGTACTAGCATCTCTACGCCAGGTTCTTTAATGGACAAATACGCCCTATTCCTAATAAGAGCTTCGGGATCTAGGTACACGAAATTAGCCACGTGAGGCTTCACATAGAAATCTACATATTCATTAAACTCTGGAATCCTTATACCGATTGAATAGCGATCTTCATCCCATATCTCTACGTTAAATTTCCTCTTGAGACATGATATCACATGATATGCATCATCTTTACTCTCTACGAGTACATCTATATCGACAGGTGCATCAGGAACAGGTCTTAAAGTCTTAAAAATAACGTAATCTACTCGACATATGTCAAGTATCTCCACCACGTGTCTTAAATGCATGAGGAAGTTATCTCTCTGGCGAAGCAACCTTAACCTTAGGTTTCTAATAAGCTTATGTTTAGGCTCTTTAAGTAATAGAAGGAGCAAAACCTTGTTTACATACGCGTACATTACCAGATCCTTAAAGTCGTCATCAAGTAGCGCGTCGTTTCCTTGCATAGCGATATTAAGTACCTTGAGAGCCTTGGGATCTTTAACGATCTTAGAAGCTAGCCCTGAAGCTCTAGAGAGTGCATTTAATAGCTTTGATGAATCTATATACATCGTAGAACCCCTTAAAGGACTCCTCAAGGCGTTTAACTACTTTATCTAGGTGCTCTGAGCTAGTCCACAAACTTATAATTCTATTAATAGCTTCAGCTACGTTATCAGCCACGAGCCTTGAAGGTACTTCAATATCACGTAGTATCCAAGAAGAGACTATGGGTATAGCTCCATGATATACGGATTCTAGAAGCGTTATCGGAGGGTTCATCGCGACGTTGCCCCTAGAAAGGTATATGAAGAAATGCGATTCTCTATAGAGCTCGCATTTTTCATTGTCGTCTATCCTATCGTCTATGAGGTGCAATACAACGTCACCACTATCATACTTAACCGATTTTTTCTTTGAGGTGATTTTTGACACGATGGTGAGCTCTATGTGCTTTCTAGTCCTTAGCGCGATGCTTTTAGCGATTGCTAGGAGCGTACTTGGTGGAGATCTGTATCGACTCAATCTCCCTATATAAAGTAGTTTTATCTCCTTACTCGAGAATTTCTCGGCTACGATGTGTGCAAGTCTATGGAAGCTATTGCAACTACACTCGTAGTAAGGTTCAACAAGCATACAGTTTGCTTGTGGCACTCTGCATTTTAGCCATGAGTACACGCTCCTAGCCGTAGCAAGGTACATGTCTACTAGGGGGCGAAGGCTCACTAGAAATGCTTTCCACGAAAGCTCACGAGTTTTAGTCCACGTTACATCCTCAACATGATATACATGGTAAACAAGTCTGCTATCCTTAACAATCTTTCTAAGTCTAACGACATCTCTAAAGCTGAGGTAGTACGAGTGGAAGGAGCTGTACTCGTTGCAATCCCTAATGTCCGTTAGCAGTTGATCTATGGTCAAGAAACTTATCCTAAGACCAGACCTTGGCAATACCTTGGCTAACGTGTACAAGTAGTATTCCTGACCTGAAGTATAGCGATAGATGTCCACAGGTTCCTTTGTTACAACGGCGATACTCATATGCCGTCGATCCTCAGCACCTTAATAATCTTCAAGAAGTTTTCAGCAATATCGTTTCTTCCATCAATGATAGGTACACCTAGCCATGAGGCTAACGCTGCATATATAGGGATTCTGAAAGTTACGTATGTCTTCCTAGGTATGTCTCGACGTCTAGCAAACACGGTATTCTCGTCAACAAGTATTACAACACCTCTAAGCAATCCTCTCTTCATCAATCGATGGAGAAGTAGGAGGAAGAATCTCCCTATGATGAACCTGACAGGATTGAGATGAGTATCATAAGCAACATCAACGAAAACATCCAGCATAAACCTATCGGCAATAACCACGTGCTTTCTACTAAAGGCTAGCTTAACCAAAACGTAGAAAAGGTAGTCGAAGAGAAAGAAGTGAAACCATAGTAGAGCAATGGGTCTATAGAACCAGTACAAGCGTAGGGGAATAGGGCTAAGTCTGGTTCGCCTAGTCAGTCCTAAGAATCTGCATAATGCAAGAATAGGGTACGAAGAAAAGGCGAACCACCTCATCCACACAACTACAACATTAACACCTCTATGTTTAAGGTAAACAGATAGTAGCTTGGCCTGAGTGCTCTTGCCAGAACCATCAACTCCACTAAGGAACAACAACATGCTCTCAGACTCTAAGACTTAGGCTTTGCAATTACATAGATTTGCTCATCACTTAAAGCTTCTTTTACAGGATGAATCTTGTAATTGAGATCGTATAATAGTTTTACAAATCTTCTGATGTTGAATCTAAAGACTTCAGCTACTACTGGCGTAGATCGTTGCAAAGTATCTCTAGCTCCTTCAACGACTTCTACCTCAGCCCCCTCAACATCAATTTTAATTAAGTCAACTTTGGCTAGTCCTAACTCACGTACTAAGGAGTCTATCATTTGGGTTTTCACTTTTATTGATCTTAGCTTACTATGCTGCTTCAAGGGCCGGAAGAAGAAAACTATCATAGCGAGATAGCTGAACACATATATGTGCCCAACCGAGTAAAGATTCATCACAGCCTTACGCCCAATCTCTTTTCAATAATCCGTTTTCCAACATTTCCGTACATCGAATTACGTACTTACTCGAATAATCGAAACTAAATACTAAATAAATGTTCATATGACAACTCTCATGAATTGCTTAATGACTCTCCATAATGGTGTATGATGGAAAGTAGCATCTGGATGTCTATTCGTTCAATACTTTAGTACTGCACATTATATAGATGTTCGATGCCGTAGCCGTATCCGTGCGCAAAACCCAGCTTGACACTATGTACCATGTAAAAAGTTTTGGCGGATGTTAACGAGGATCTTTCTTAGAAGTTTTAATGCAAGTGCTTTGTAGCTCAAGTATCTCTCTGCAAAGATCCTGATTCTCCAGCTAAGTTTCTTGAGCAAGTCTCTATTGCTCATAAATTGAGAAATTATGTTGGGCACCTCATCCAATGTTCCGAATTCAAAGGCTCCGTCAATCCTTCCAGTAATTTCCCTTATTCCTAGAGCGCGTAGATACAGTATTGGTCTACCAGCCATTAAATAATCGGCTAGCGAAGCTCTCACAGTAAGCAAGTGGTGAAGGGAATTAGGACGTACAAGAAGAAGAATGTGTGCTTTAGCTAAAGTCTTCACGAAATCCTCATACCTTAAGTAGGCTTTGATTATTTTAACACCTTTCTCCTCCAAGTTTGTAGGCACTGATCTATCGATCAGTACAAATTCCACTATAATGCCCTTATTCCTTAACTCTTTAGCTACTTTCATGAGCTTTTCTAAGCTTATCCATTCAGTTATATTACCTGAACAGAGAATTCTGATTGGGAGGTCTGAAGAGGGTTCTTCAAATCGAATTATTTTAGGAAAGCTCCCGGGAGGAATCACTATCGATCTGTTGTAATCGAGACGATAGTATAGCTTGTGGTATACTCTGTAACTCTGTGAATGAAATACTATGAGGTCAAAGTTGAAGACTATGTTATTCAGAAGAATCCATAGTAGTTTTTGCCATGGACTAACTCTCCCTCTAAGTTCAATGGCATGTTCGATCGGGGGATCCATATCATCAACAACTACAAAAACGTGTCTAACTAGGCGGAAAACATGAAGCGTCAACAAGGTAAGTAAGTAGTCTATGAGGTGCTTAGCACCAAGGAAGCTATGGGGATAGTCGAGCAAAACGACAACAGGCCTACCATAAGTTAGGGAGTTCCTTAAGGCTTTTACCACAGCAATAAACATTGAGTAAGTGCGTGAAGAAGTAAGAGCACTAAATCCAAGAATTAATAATCTACGCTTTCTAGCTCCATACCAGAATACAGTCCCTCCATGCTTCAACGCGTACTTAGCTAAGTTCGAGTAAAGTCCATAATACCTATGTGTAAGCCCATCTCTAACGTCGTCTATCGACCAAGCAACCTCATGGGATACTATGATAAAGGGCAACATTAGTTCTAGACCATCTCATACAAGCTTCTTGTATTATCTTAGAAGTTACTACATAAGAGATTACCTTTGAAACATAAGCTTGTTTGACTCACTTAAAGTTTCTCCGCAATAATCGTACTAGAAACCTTATCTCACCTAGCATAGTGGCTAGTTCACAGGGTAGCCATAGGGGATCGAAGCGCTTCTTTGCAATGGAATAAATGCACCAGTATGCTACTGAGATCGCTAATGCTTGATAACAAATAGGTGCTAATGCAAGACTTAACATCATTGAGAACCTGCCCAAGAACCTAATTGCATGACCGGGATTAGCTCTTGGATACCATAGACCAAACTTTTTGAGGAATAGAGGGAAGCTAGCATTTCTATAGCTACAGACAACTTTATCGATGAAGCTTAGTTTCTTGACAGGTTTGTAGTGGAAAACCGTAATGTTCAGTGCTTTGTATATCTTCAGACCTGATCTAAGTGTTGCGTGGAAGAAGTAACCATCTTCATGTGCCCTAGCAAAATCCGTGTCGTACCTTACCTTTGCAGTAACTCTTCGCTTTAGACTTGAAGCCATCTGTGCAAACTCCGCCATCTTTTTGACAGGCTTAATGTACACTTTTTCTGGTTTAGGAAGTTTCCTTAGATCCTCAATTCGTGGAGCTTCCGTTACTGTTACTATATTGTTTGTGAGGATATCTATTTCAGGGTTCCTCTGATGCTCATTTACATGCAGCTCCACGAAGTATGGAGGTAAGATGACATCAGAATCAACAAAGATGAGGACATCACCTGATGCTCTTTCGAGCAGTATATTCCTTGCTAGTGCAATATTCCTGATGTTAGTTTCGAGGATCTTTGCTCCCCAGGCCTCTGCGATTTCGAGAGTCCTGTCCGTGCTGCCACCATCTACAATAAGTACCTCAATATCGCCCTGGTACGTCTGGTATAGCATAGCCTCTAGCGCCAAGGGCAGTGTACGCTCGGAGTTAAAAGTTGGTATGAGTATTGACACTTTCACTCTAACTTGCCCGTAACCTATACTGTATGTCAGGTATTAGAGGTTACTCAATTACGCATTTATCGATAAATTTGAAGTTGTGTGGTTGTCAAATTGAAGGGTTACTTGCATATATTAGTTTTGTATTGATTTCACTTCTTCTGAAAACATGGTCTATTATGAAACCACGGTTCCTCAGGAGGTCTACTACCTCTTCAGGTCTATTTACTGTGGTGTGAACTTCGATGATTATTCTTTTAGCAATAGCTAAAGCTTTTTCCGAAGACTTAAGGATTTCCTTCTCTAGACCTTCCACATCAATCTTTATGAGATCTATCTGCTTCAGTTGAAGTAGTTTCACAAGTTTGTCTAATGTCAGAGCTAGAGCTGTTTCACTATATCTTGGAACGTCTTTTGAGCTGATGAGGTGCGATTTCAATAGCGAGGATGAGCAATACCACTCTCCAACTAAGATATTGCATTTGTAGCACTTGCTCGAAATAGCTACTCTCAGAGGTACGACCATATTTCCTAAGCGATGGAGTCTTATGTTAAGCAATAGCAACAAATAATTGTGATACACGGGTTCTACCGCAATTATCCTTCCTACCTTGGTCATGTACTTGGAAGCCCATATGGTGTACAGCCCTATATGAGCTCCACAGTCAATAATAATAGCTCCCGGCTTTGGCAGATACCTCTTATCAAGTCCATATATTTTATCCTCGAAAATTTCTTTGAATATCATGTCGAAATCTGAAATGTACGCAATGAAGCACTTTCTCAAATTGGTCTTTGTCCTAACTGATTGCCATATCTCAAGAAGTAGGCCTAAGATGAAGTGCATGACCAATCCGTAGTCACGGTACTTCAAAGCTCGCTTAATAATCGACAAGATAATGTTTAACAATCTAGCTAGTCGCCTCAGCATACTAGAGATTAGTCCCTCTGCCCTTGGACTTGAGTACGTTATAAAGCACCTTTAATTCGCACATTGCAACCTTTGTCCATGTATAACTAGGTGCATGTTCTCTCGATCTCTCTCCTATTCTTTTTACGAATTTTTCATCCTTCAATAGCCTAATAATTGTAAGAGCTAATGACCTATAGTCATCAGGTTCTACAAATATGGCTACATCGTTGTACAGCTCTCTAAAGACTTCAATATTAGACAGTACACATGGTAGTCCACATGCCATTGCTTCGAGTACTGCTAGCCCGAAGCCTTCAAAGCGTGAAGGGAAGACAAAGATCTTTGACATGTTTAGTATCTTTGGAAGCGCGTCTTCTGGTGCAAATCCGGTAATGATGACGTTGTCCGATAAACCTAACCTATCTACTATTTGTTTCAGCATGTTGTATGCCTCCTCTGAACCGCCTCCAACGATGATAAGCTTAGCATCTGGCATCTTAGAGCATACTAGAACCCATGCTTTCAGGAGTGTATCTATTCCTTTTTGAACGAAGTCTAGTCTTCCTAGAAAAGCAACATCGTAAATTTTAGATAGGTTCAAAGACCTAAACTTCTCAAGGTCAACACCGTTTCCACAGACATACACTTTTCTAAGCTTGATCTCCTCGAGAGCTCTCATTGCTACATATCGGGATACAGCTATGCATGCGTCAGCTTTCCTTAGGAAGACTCTCCATAAAAGCTCCTTGACACGGGCTAGTATCATTGTCTTGCTATGCGCTCTATGCACTTGTTTTCGTTTAGTCTGTTCATTAGGCACAAAATGTATAACTATAACCAATGGCTTTCTCGATAGTATCTTGGCTATGAATGCAAAGAGTACGTTTTCGAAATCTTGATTATGTACATAGATTAGGTCGAATTTTAGTCTCAAGACTGTCACCACAACTATGGTAAGAACCTTCAGTAAGCGGAAAATCTCCGAAATCTTCGACCTACTTTTAAGAAATGCATTAGTCATTACAGAGGAGTAGACAGGTTTATCGAGAAAGTACTCCTGAAGGGGTACATGCTCTATGGTATAGATCCTGACGCCCAATTTACGAAATTCTTTTCCCAACTCGAGAAAACGCCGTTCATCACCACGTATCTTCTCACCATACTTCGAATCGTGGAGGAAGAAAGCAAGAATGGTAGGCCTCATGGCGTCACCGCACACTTGCTATTGCCTCTCCGGGTTAATGACGCCTTCTACCTATCCTTTCAGTACTTTTAATATTAATCGTGCGTATTCTCGGGTAATGTTTTCCCACGTAAGCTTACGTACAAGTTCTTTGGAATTCTTTACTATTTTCTGTCTAAGTTCTTCGTCCTTTGCTATCTTAACTAGAGCCTCTACCAAAGTGTCAATGCTGCTTCTGATGAAAGGCATGTAATGTTCATACTCTTTAGCATCCAAGCCCTTCACGCCATCAAGTGTAGCAATAACAGGGCACCCCGCTGCGAAAGCATATAGTGTTTTCACGTGAGGGCCAGTGTATGAAGGCTTATGAGGTATTATGCATGCATCTGCAACTGCTAGTAGTTCAAATATGTCCTCCACGAAACTTAAGGGTCTAACGTATGGTGTAGAAGCTAGTTTTTCTGTACCACGTCCAGCGATTACGAACATGAGATTTCTGTGCACTTTTTCTCTAAAGCGTTGAGATACGTATGCTGAAACAGCGTAGAGGTATTCTGCAGCTTCTCTGTTAAAGGGTGCATGCATAGGACCAAAGAATACTACAATAAATGTCTCCTTTGGAAGATTTAATTTCTCTCTAGACTTAACTCGATCATATACACACGTGAGCGCTCTTAAAGGAATACCTGAAGGTACTACTGCTGTTTTATCCTCAAGTATCTTTCCATAGAATTGAGAGTACATCCTTTTAAGGTCTTCACTAACAAAGATCACTAGGTCATAGAGTCGAAGGTTCAGTAATATGAGCACATGATTCAGTAGTTTTTGCCAACCCTTCGACTTGGACATCTGATAGAGCCAGGATAAATCATGTATTACAAGAATAGTTTTTCTTGTAAATGGATGCAAAGCAACCCTAGCTAGTAATGATCTTAAGGGCGAAAACAACTCTACTTGCAATATGTCATATCTCGAGGATTTTAACAGTTCTATGAACCATCTCAGTAATTTGTGCACATAAAATCTCCATCGTGGAAAGGGCATCATCTTTATACCCTCAATGTCAACGTCAAAGTCCCTCCAAATATGCATTGACAGAAAGATATTGAACCCAAGTTCCACTAACCTCCCAGTTAAAATCCATACTCTCTCACTACTTCCACTGCAAGGTGGTAGAAAATCCCCTGCCATGATTAGTGCTTTCAAACTCATTATCTCTACCTCATATCCTTCTCAGTTTCCTTAGCAGACTTCGTGTCAAGGTAGTATTCCTTTACATTAACAACTAGCTTTATTAACACTAGTTTCTTGTTCCATAGGCTCCTGTTGCCAGGAATTTTGTCAGAGTTACTTCCGTTCACAGCAGGTGTTTCAATACCGTCTTCATATGCCTGATTACATGTAGATTCAGGTGTCAAAGGTAAAGTTTCTTCACGAATCAAATGTCGGTACAGATAACAGATATTGGTACTCTTACTATTCTTACTATTATCATAATACTACTCCTTCAACCATATCATGTGCGTTGGCTCTATAGCAAATACTATGTTAGCATATAATGAAAGATGCATCATATATCCTATGAAGTCCTGTATGTAAGGTTCGAACATATACTTACTGCGCATTGTCAAAGTGGTGGTCAAGTCAATTAGTATGTAGTGGGGTTCTCGGAAAAACACTGAAGCGGTGAGTTTGTCTAGTGTTTCCTCGAATACTTGACATCCTTCAGGACCATTTAGACTTATCGGATAGAAGTGTTGCTTGTGAGCAACTATTTCTGTTAGGAACCAGTATGGTGTAGTGCCCACAAAATGTATGGGCTTGTCAATGGGATTCTCTGTATGCTGTGCAAAGTAGCTTAGCATGTAGATAGTCTTCTGTGGAAACCCTATGTACGTAAGTGATGTCCCCCAATAGTGTATTAGCTTAAGAGGGGCTGAAAGCATTATTGTGAACACAATGAGTTGTGCAATAACTTTTACCCATTTAGTTCTCTTTGAATGTTCTGTTAGTCGTATAATCACGATCGTGAAAATCGCGAGTGTAAGGACTAGGTGCTCAAGGATCCTTTGAGGATGTGCTATAAATGTTCCGACGAGCACCACAAAGATTATTATGGCTATAAGCATGAAGAACGTACCATCCATCCTCAGGAGAAGATTAGTCAATCTTCTTCTAGTAAGTAGAATAGAGCTAATTACCAGTATAATCATAAGCCCCTGTAGTATGAGTACGTCAAGCCACTTGAGCATGAAGTATAGTTGATAATCAGGTTTTATCGGTATGGTACCGAACCTCTCCTCAACATGTTCTAAAGGCTTTAACGGGTTTAGTTGAAATGTTATTAACCGTGTAAAGGCTGTCGAGAGAATTCTCAACTCGCTCGTAAATGTTCCTATAGACCATTCAGATACCATACCGTGCCACATAGCATAGACAATGATTGGTAGGAGGTATGGCGACATTGTTGGTGTCTTATCTCTACGAACGTTAAAAAGGAGCGCTACAAAGATGGCTAAGGTTGCGGCTGTAGAGAAGTATATGTGCGTGATGGTCAAAGATGATACTCCAAGAAGAATCAATATGATGTGTGCATATCTTGACGAGGGCTCTATGTTCAGGTCTCTTCGACTAATTATGTAGAGAAGAAATAAGTACAGGGGTAGGACATAGGAGCAGTGGTTTATGAAGAGCGGCTCAGTATCAGATATCAAGATGTATAATGGTAACGACATTATCAGTACTCTGTATAGTTTAAAACGAATTACCTCACTAAGTTTTATCGACAGAGCATATGCTAGAATCAACAATGCTATCTTAACAAGCAATGGAACTACATAGCTCACGACAAAATCCTTCTGTAAGCCTGCAATCATTATGTAAGATGCTGTGAATATTGCATGACTGACGTCTGACTTAGGAAAACTATATCCAGGATCTGTGACAGTACCGTAGTTCACAACATGATATACTTGTGTTTGGTGAAAATACTCTATCTGAAAAGCATTTGGATATAGGAACCTTGGATACTCTAGGTATAGTAGAAAGAGTAACATTGCTATGATGTATATGTGTTTACGCTCACTAAGAATGCTCCATCCTAATGTAATGATAGTTAGTGTAAAGCCCAAGTAGAACATCCATGGAAGACTCTCAAGAATATAGCTTGCACCATCCATTAGAGTTTTATCTATATATCTAGAATATGGAATCGATGATACAAGAAAACTTGCACTTAAAACCAATAAGGCCGGCAAAATAAATTGTTCTTTTATTCGATCAATGCAATATCTTTGACTTTTCAACATATCTCTATTGACATGTATCCTTGCCTTTAGTAAATCCTGTGCTAGTTCTAGCCATTTTCTTCCAAACTCGCCTCTCTTTACCTTGCCTGTCAGTAGATGCTTCCTCACCATATCTAGAGCTGTGTATTTGGCTACTTCATTGAGCACTACTCTCAACTGATTTAAGTCTATTCCCAAAATTCTGTAGTCCTTGATGAACACCCTAGGTATTAATGTGAGTAGCTCTAGATCCATGTATATTACTGGAGCATACTCGCAGTAATTCTTCCACCCAAGACCTACTACTTAAAGAGCTTCTGAAGCTTGGGTATCTTAAGCAGCGTCTCCAGCCTAGGCTAAGACCATACATCCTCTCAATAGCCTTCTTAAGCCCTACTAGTTCTTTAAACAAGTCTTCAACCATTACCACACCTACACAAGCTCAGACACGAACTGAAGCTTAAAATACACACCTAGTGCTCACTAGCTGCACACGCTCTGCTCACACTACTCACCCCACACTCACACCCTTAACTGCGATTAAGGACTTCATGATGAAGTCTCTCAAGCTCATCAACTCGCTTCTCTAATGCAAAGTTCTTGGCCCACTCCCTCGCCTTGGTAGAGAGCCCCTTCCACAGCTCCTTATCCTCAATGAGCTTGATTATTGCTTTAGCTAGCTCATGCGGATTGTTAGGCTCTACAAGAAAGCCAGTCTTTCCATCCAATACTGTCTCAGGAATTGCACCTACTCTAGTAGCTACAATGGGTGTTCCAAGCGCCTGTGCTTCAAGCAGTACTACTGGGTGGTAATCTGCTAATGTTGGTAGGCAAAACACTGTTGTAGAAGCCATAAACCTCAGCTTCTCTTCTTCACTAACAGGCCCTATAAACTCTATAGAACCATCGAGATGTAGCTCCTTGACTAGGTTTAGCAGTTGCTTCTTATACTTAGAATCTTCGGGTCCTGCTACTACTAATTTTGCCCCAGGTAAATGTGCTTTAACCTTGTGGAAGGCTTTTATGAGAATATGCGCTCCTTTCTTAGGAACAATCCTGCTTAGGAAGAGAACCATGTGGTTCTCTCTTGTGCTTGAAACATTGCGGTTGAAGAGGGTAGAGCATACATGTTGTGTAGGTAGCACCTTTATTCTAGAAGGCTCGATACCTTGTTGTTTGAGCCACATCTTTTCTAGATTGGTATGTGCTATGAATTTATCTATGTGCTTGGAGATTAACTTTAGAGCTTTCATAGTTGGTTTCAGTAAAATTCTTTGCACTACATAATCGAGGTTTACTGCCGGATAATGAAGTTCTGCTACCAGCCTATATCCTAGATTCTCCTTCCACTTTGCTAGCTGAAACAAGTGAGGGTGTAGATTATGTGCGTGAACGATATCTGGCTTTATCTTCGTTATCTCCTCCTTTAACCCTCTCAAGATATGTGCATAGCCTATTCTAAAGCTACTTGGCTTCAATTTATGTATGAAGACATCATCCCTTTCCTTAATACCTGGGCTAGTTACGGGCTTTTGTGTTGTTACGTCAAGTGGTGAACATACCACGTGTACTTCATGACCTCTCTTCGCTAGTTCTATAGCTACGCTCCTCACAATAGTCTCTACTCCGCCTACTGAGGGAGGCCAAGGATAGTAGGAACAGACTATGGCTATCCTCATGATGGATCAGGCGATCATGAAATTTTCAAATAGATTGACGAACTTTCGTTTGAATTCTGCTTCATCAAACTTAAGAGCTCTCTCTACTATGGCCTCCACATCAAAGCTATCATAGAATTCGATAACTTTCTCTATGGCGTTAGTGAGCTCTCTGAGGTCGCTAAAACCAAGACCATATTTGCCCTCCTTAGTAATCTCTAGCCATGGTCCATTGAACCTTCTTCTTATTATTGGTATGCATCCGGCAGCCATTCCCTCAACAACGGCTATACCGAAAGGTTCATGAGGTGTTGGATGGACTATGGCTTTAGCCCTAAGCAATCTGCTAATTAATGATTCCCTTTCAGCATTCACCAGTAGCTCAACGGTTCCATCTAACCCGAATGTTTTGATAGCTTTAACTAGGTGTCTTTCATCATATTTGAAGCCGATTAAGCTTAGCTTGACATCGATGCTTTTCTTTAAGCGAGCTAAAGCCTGAAGAACGTCTGTAAAGCACTTTTCAAACTCAAACCTCCCAACACAAACTATCAGGTTCTCCTTCTCTAAAGAGCTATTCCTCCATATCTCATTTATCTTTCGAGCAGCCACGGGCGGGTTGAGCAGAGCCACATCTTCAACGTCCACGTGGAAGGTTTCTGCAACATGCCATCTAGTGACTATTGAATTCGCCATGAATAGCCAGTTTTTGGGCTTTCCGCTAGTCAGATAAAACTTCGGAAAGATAGTTCTATGAAGCCTCCAAACGAGCCTCCCACGCAAAGTGGTCTTGTACTTAGTGGCTATGTATTCTTTGAACTTGAAGCGTGCAGCATGAGGATAATGCATGTAACATACGCCTTTCTGGCTGGCGATATACTTCGGTATGTCGTCGGAGACCAAGTAAGCATCATAGGCATCGCTTTCAATTTTGGCAACTTCACGTGCAACGTAAGCGATTGTATAT